>Ga0326733_1000017_pt1 | contig 121316 bp, 103 predicted proteins | sample 14_GP2_308_FD_207946 | JGI IMG/M metagenome (GOLD analysis project Ga0326733, IMG submission 207946) | Glacier ice microbial communities from Ngari, Tibet, China - 14_GP2_30.8 | ecosystem: Environmental > Aquatic > Freshwater > Ice > Glacier | place: China: Ngari, Tibet | collected 2018-07-17
GGTTGGCAAAGAATTTGATCCCGAGGCGTTCGATCAACGCATCACCAATAACACCTTGGCATGGCTGGCCTGGAATAGCTGGTGTAAAAAATAGCCTATATCAAGACGGTGCTGATGCGCCGCTTACCATGCAGCGTTAGAACGCCGATTTCCTTTGCTCGATCCGAACATGTCAATTGCCAGCTACCGGCAGTTCATTCAATGGTTATTCGGCTTCTACGCCCCGCTTGAAACCCAACTAATGACGGTGTCCTCTTGGAAAGCCGTCGGTCTTGACTACGGACCACGTCAGAAGACGCCGCGACTGCGCCAAGACCTGCTGGCATTGGGTGACACAGACACCATCATCGAAGCTTTACCACGTTGTGACCACTTGCCGCCGTTGATGAGCGAGGCGCAACTCTGGGGCTGCCTTTACGTAATCGAAGGCGCCACATTAGGGGGCCAGATAATTATGAAACACCTGCACCGTAACTTGGGACTATCGGCTAACTCGGGGGGCTCTTTTTTCGATGGTTACGGTTGCGAAACCGGCCCTCAATGGAAGGCGTTTTGCGCCGCCATTACCACATATGGAGAGGATGCTACCGGCGGTCGGAACGCTATGCTGTCGAGCGCCAACCATACCTTCGACGCACTGAGCGAATGGCTTTTCCCGGGTTCCGTTGCGTGGTCAGGCGCGGGCCCGGAAACGTTGTCGTACGCCCCGACATCAGCGCAGAGAGAGGGTGGGGCTGAACACGCAGCACCTTCAGCACACAGATGAGCGGCACCGCCGAGACAATACTGCCTTGGGCAGACGGTCCGTACAGCATCAAGCGCCATGGCACCAGCCTGACAGTGTGCGAAAGCGAGCCAGTCCAAGCGCCCGGCTGCATCCAGGCGCACGGTGTTTTGCTGACGGCACGGCGGGCTGATTTAACGATCCTGCAGGTAAGCGAAAATAGTGCCGACTTCTTGGGAAAAATACCGGAGCAACTTCTCGGCCAGCCTCTGCATTGTCTGCTCAACGCACAGCAGATGACACGGTTGTTGGAGATGTTGGCAGTGGATACTGTCGAACGCAACCCATTATTTGCTTTTACGCTGGCTGCGAACGGTAGTGTTCCGCCGCTCGATGTCAGTGTACACACCACCGACGGCGTCGTGGTGCTTGAGTGCGAGGCAACCGGCCGCAGCGTTAGTCATCTGGTACACCCGGATGGTGATTTTTTCGCGCTGGTTCGAGCGGCGGTAAATAGGCTGCAAAGCGTCACAGGGCTACTTAATTACTGCGACCGAATTGCGCACGAAGTGCGCGCTATTACGGGGCTCGACCGAGTAATGGTCTACCGTTTTCACGCCGATCTGCACGGCGAGGTGGTGGCCGAAAGCAAGCTGGATGGGCTTGCACCATGGTTGGGTTTGCACTACCCGGAAGCAGATATTCCCAAGCAGGCGCGCGATTTGTATAAGCGCATATGGATTCGCCCGGTACCAAACGCCGCTGGGCCTCTGGTAGAAATGGTGCCGTTGGCGAATCCAGATAGTGGCCAGCCGTTGAATATGACGCACTGTACGTTGCGCGGCGCGTCGGTGATGTACACCGAATATTTGGCCAATATGGGTGTGGCCGCATCGCTAACGATGCCAATCCTGATCGACGGCGTGCTATGGGGGCTGATCGCCTGCCATCACCAGTCACCAACTACTTTTCCGCATCAGGTGCGCGGTGCCTGCGAGTTGCTGGCGCAGGTAGCGTCCTTGCAACTCAAGTCGAGCGATTCCGTCGAACAAATGTCCTACCGCTTGAAGGTCGAGCGGATTCATCAGCAATTGGTGATGAAAGCGGCAAGGGAAGGCGACTTGCTGGCGTTATCCGACCGCCAGCCTTCGCTGCTCGATGCAATGGAGGCCGAGGGCGCGGCGCTCTACCACATGAACCGCTGGTGGTGCGCGGGCAAGACGCCGGAAGAGACGCAGCTCAACGCCTTATCGGACTGGGTCAGCCTGCGTCCGGAGTTCGATTCGATAACCCGGCCGGTCTATGTGACTGACGAGCTGAGCCGTGACTATCCGCCTGCCGCCCAGTTCGTCGACGTCGCTAGTGGCTTGATTGCTGTGCAGATCTCGCGGACCCGACGCGACATGATCATGTGGTTTCGAACGGAGACGATACGTACGGTCAACTGGGCCGGTAACCCTAACGACAAGCCACTGGTGGCCGGCCCGAACGGCATGCGCCTAACCCCGCGTCGGTCGTTCGAGTTGTTTGTCGAATCGGTCCGTGCGCGCTCACGGCCATGGTCGGAGCTCGAAGTCGATTGCGCGTTGCGGCTGCGGCTGCTGGTTATGGACCTCGTACACGTCTCCGGCGAGCGGATGGCCGATTTGAATGTGGATCTGACGAGCAGCAATGAAGAACTTGATGCGTTCGCGTACGTGGCATCGCACGATCTGAAGGAGCCGCTGCGTGGCATACACCGCTATGCGCACCAGTTAATGGAAAGTGTCGAGGCCTTGGGCAGCGAGCATCGTCAGCGGCTTGAGAGCTTGATGCGACTCACGCTGCGCATGGACAGCCTGCTTGACTCGCTGCTGCATTATTCGCGCGTCGGCCGTACCTCACTGGAATTCGTGCCGGTCGACCTGAACGAAGTGGTCGCCGAAGCACTCGAAATGGTCGGCGTACGGCGCAATGAAAATACCTGCCAGATCGTGTTCGAGCGACCGTTGCCGACGGTAATGTGCGACATGGTGAGAGTACGTGAAATTTTCAGTAACCTCGTTAGCAACGCCTTAAAGTACAACAATAAGAACTTGCCCCGGCTGGAGATTGGCTTCATATCGGCGGACGAAATCAACAATCGGCCGAAGGGGCCTCCTTCAGCCGATGGGCATTCCATTTATTTTGTGCGCGACAATGGCATCGGCATTGAAGAGCGCTACTTCGACCAAATTTTTCGTATGTTCAAGCGCCTGCACGGAAGCGACGAATTCGGTGGTGGTGTCGGTGCTGGGCTGACGGTGGTTAAGAAGGTAGTTAGCCGCCACGGCGGCGACGTCTGGCTTGATTCAGTTGCAAATAGAGGCAGCATCTTTTATTTCACGCTGCCGTGTTCCACCCAAAACGAGGCGAAGAAGGGCCAGTTAATCTTATGAGCCGCTCTAACTATGTGTTGGTCGTAGAAGATAACGACGGCGACTTCGAAACCGTAATCGAGGCGGCGCGAATGGCGGGTGTGACCAACGAGATGCGGCGGGCCTACTCTGGTACTGACTGCCTAAAGCAGATGCAAGATTGCCTGCAAAATAAAACCAGCCTTCCAGCCCTCGTGCTGCTAGACCTGAATACGCCCAACGACGATGGCCGTTCCGCCTTGGTGCACATAAAATCTGACGGTAGACTGCGCTCGGTGCCAATAGTCGTAATTAGTGGGTCGCTGAACCCGCGAGATGTGGATTTCTGCTACCAGCAGGGTTTGAGTGCATACCATGTGAAATCGGTTAACCATGCCACGCACCTGCAAACGCTGAAAACCATCTTCATCTACTGGTTAACGATGGCTCTGCTACCCCTCGGACGCGAGCTCGAAAAATGAGCAGCAAGGTCTGTCGTATTCTAATAATCGACGACAACGCTGACGACCGCGCCGATCTGCGGCAGATGCTGCTGCGAGGCTCGAACCGGCGTTATCGATTCACCGATGCCGAACTCGGCTTAAACGGATTGAAGTTGATCTCCGATGCGCAATGTGCCGAGCCTGAAAACCTGCCCTTTGATTGCATCTTGCTCGACTTTAACCTACCCGACTTCGATGCTCAGGAAGTGCTTGCGGAATTGTGCTCTGGTAGTACGCTACCTCCTTGCCCGGTAGTGGTCATCACTGGCTGGAATGGTGTAGACAGTACAGTTGGCGGCAAGCTTTTGCGTGCTGGGGCTCAAGACTATATTGGAAAGAGCTGGACCACACCGGAAAGCATTACGCGTGCAGTTGAAAATGCGATAGAGCGCTTCGATTTGATGACGCAGCGCGGTGTCGAAGTACGGGCCCTCAGCGAGTCGGAGCAGCGCTATCGCAACCTATTCGACTCGATAAGCGATTGCATGTGCGTGCTGGAAAAAATCGAGGATGAAATAGGCGCCGTGTCGGACTTTCGCTGCGTTGGAGTAAATCCTTCTTTTTCTGCAAGTCACGGCATGTCTGACTTGGTGGGCAAAACCTTACGGCAGATACTGCCCAACGATTCCGAAGAATGGTTCAATATCTACGATCGGGTGTGGGCGACCGGCGTATCCGCCGACTTCGTCGGCACCATACCGTCGGAGTCGCGCGATATTGCCGTGCGCGCGTTTCGCATTGGTGGGCCGACCGCCAGAAAGCTCGTTGTAATCCGCAATGACATTACACAGCGCAAAGCGTCGGAGAGAAAATTGTTGCAGCTGGCGCAAACACTGCGCGATCAAGATGGTCGTAAAGATGAATTCCTAGCCATGCTGGCACATGAATTGCGCAACCCGCTGGCCCCGATCGCTATGGCTGCCCGTGTATTGCAACGGCCGGGCATTGATCAAACGACGCTGCGTGCAATGAGCGCGATCGTATCTCGACAAGCTGAACATATGACTGGTCTAGTTGACGATTTGCTCGATGTGTCGCGCATCAACAAAGGCTTGGTCATGCTGGATCGCGAAGTGCTTGATCTCAAGGACATTGTGGCGAACGCTATCGAGCAGGTACGTTCTCTGATTGAGAAAAAGAAGCACAACCTTTCCATTCATATGACTGGCAGTGCGCTATATGTGCTTGGTGACAGAGTTCGGCTTGTTCAGATCTTTGCCAATATTGTTACGAATGCTGCAAAATACACGCCGGTAAGCGGTGAAATCAGCATCGAACTTGCCATCAACGGGACTCAGGTCCAAGTAGCTGTGCGCGACAATGGCGTGGGTATGAACGAGAGCCTGCTACCACATGTATTTGATATTTTTACGCAAGGCCAGCGAACGCCAGACCGAATAGATGGCGGTTTGGGACTGGGCTTGTCGCTGGTTAAAAATCTAGTTGGTTTAATGGGCGGCACAGTAACAGCACATAGCAATGGCACCTCGATGGGTAGCGAGTTTGTGGTGACGCTACCCAGATTTGAAGATGCACCAGCGGCTGATACCAAGGCGGTGACTGGGGCAACGCCCAACACGCGGGCTAAACACATTATGTTGGTCGACGACAATATTGATGCAGCGACCACATTGGGAATGTTACTGGAGTCGGAAGGCCACACAGTTTCAGTGGGGTACACAGGCGAACAAGCTCTTGAGCTTGCTTTCGCTGGTACGCCTAGTCCGCCACAAGCATTTTTGCTCGATATCGGTTTGCCAGGGATGGACGGATATGAGTTAGCCAGAAGGCTACGCGCTGACTTTAGAACATCCAAAGCGCTCTTGGTTGCATTAACCGGTTATGGGCAACCCCAAGACCGCGAACGGTCGCGTTTAGCGGGGTTCAACCACCATGTTGAAAAGCCGGCTGACCCGTCCAGACTGTTGGAGCTACTGAACGGAATGCAGTAAGCGAGATATCATCTGCGATCGGTCGCAAAATACCGATGCAATTCAGATTGGCGGATGGCGTTTAAGAAGTGACTAACAATTTTTAATACGTCGCCTCTTGGCCGATAGGAGCCGACCCAAAGTTGGCAGTAACTTCGAGACTCGACATCGTGGTAATTCATACTAAAATTATTTAAAATTCGTTAGTGAAAAATTTTATATAAATATCAATGGGTTAGGAAGAGTAACTGTTAGCTGTTTAGTTTCGTGCGATCATGTTCCTCGCCGTAGTTGGCCTTTGTTTCGAGCAAAGGCGGTTCTATGCGAATTGATTGCAAGCCTTCCACGGCAGCAACCCAAGCGAAACATCGTCGGATCGTGCTGCCGCCAAGGCTTTCAACATCACGCGAGCGACTGCAAACAAGTGGCTCGGTCGCGACGACGTGCAAGACCGATCGCACCGTGCCGATACCCAGCATACGACCCTGACGGCTGCGCAGGAAGACCTTCAAAGACTACGAGCCAGGCTTCATTCACATCGACATCAAGTATCTGCCGCAGATGCCCAACGAGACGTCCCGGCGCTACCTGTTCGTTGCCATTGACCGGGCAACCAAGTGGGTTTTTCTACACACCTACGCCAACATGACCGATAGATTTACTTCCCGGGACAGTAAGCCCACAGGCAAGCACGCTTTCTCCGTGTCACCCGACATAAGTCGCGGCCAATATCAAACATCAATATTCCCAGCCTGCAGCGCATTCATCTCAATAAACGCCCTCCTCGGCTCCACGTCATCCCCCATCAACGTCGCAAAGATCTGATCCGCAGCAATTGCATCCTCAATCTGCACCTTCAACAACCGCCGCACAGTCGGGTCCATGGTCGTCTCCCACAACTGGCTCGGGTTCATCTCGCCCAGCCCTTTATAACGCTGCTTGGAAACCCCACGCTCGGCCTCTTCACGTAACCACCCCATTGCCTGATGAAAGTCGCCAATGGCCGATTCCTTCACCCGCTCGCCAGCACCGCGACGCACCAGCGCACCGGGGCCGATCAAGCCTTTGAAGGTTGCGGCAGCATCTGCCAGCACCTGGTAATCCGGGCCGCTGACGAAGTCGGCGTCGATGATGCTGATCTTGTAATTGCCGTGATATAGCCGGCGGATGCGCAGCATGTGCTTGTCGGACAGCTCATCCGATTTCACCACCACGTCGACTGCCGGATCGTTGATGGCTTTTGTCATCGCCACGGCAGATACTTCGGCTGCTTCGATAGTGGTCAGGTCGAGTGTGACGCCGGTCATGATTGCCGACAGTGCCGCATTGTCCACAGCACGCGTCAGGCGCATGATGATGGCATTGGCGGTGTTGTACTGGCGTACCAGTTCAGCCAGTGCCTCGCCGCTGATCGCTGCGGCGTTTTCCTGTGGTACCAGCGCGGCATCGTTGAGCGCGATCTGCATCATGTAGCTGGCTTCTTCGATGTCGTCTTTCAGATAACGTTCGTCGCGGCCGTGTTTGACCTTGTACAGCGGCGGTTGGGCGATATACACATGGCCACGCTCGACCAGCAGCGGCATCTGGCGATACAGGAGCGTCAGCAGCAACGTGCGGATGTGTGCGCCATCGACGTCGGCATCCGTCATGATGATGATGCGGTGATAACGCAGCTTGTCGATGTTGAATTCGTCGGCACCGATGCTGGTGCCCAGCGTGGCGATCAGGGTGGTGATCTGTTCGGATGACAGCATCTTTTCAAAACGGGCTTTTTCGACGTTGAGCACCTTGCCGCGCAACGGCAAAATCGCCTGAAATTTACGGTCCCGTCCCTGCTTGGCAGAGCCGCCCGCGGAATCGCCCTCGACGATATACAGTTCGCATAGTGCTGGGTCTTTTTCCTGGCAATCGGCGAGCTTGGCGGATAGGCCCAGGCCGTCCATGATGCCTTTGCGCCGTGTCAGTTCGCGGGCCTTGCGCGCAGCTTCGCGGGCACGGGCCGCTTCGACGATCTTGCCGCAAATGATCTTGGCGTCGTTCGGTTTTTCCTGCAGATAATCGGAGAGCGTCTTGGCGACGATTTCTTCCACCGGGCCGCGCACTTCAGACGACACCAGCTTGTCTTTGGTTTGCGAGCTGAACTTCGGCTCCGGCACCTTTACCGACAGCACACAGGTCAGGCCTTCGCGCATGTCGTCGCCGGCGACTTCCACTCTGGCCTTCTTGGCAAAATCGTGCTCCTCGATGTACTTGTTGATCACCCGCGTCATGGCCGCACGCAGGCCGGTCAGGTGGGTGCCACCATCGCGTTGCGGAATGTTGTTGGTGAAGCACAGTACTTGCTCGTTGTAGGCATCGTTCCACTGCATCGAGACATCGACCGAGATGTTGGTGTTCTGGTCCGACATGCGCTCGCCAGTAGCCTGAAAAATCGTCGGATGCAGCACGTTCTTGGACTTGTTGATGTATTCGACGAAACCACGGGTACCGCCTTCGAAGGCGAAGATTTCCTCTTTACCGCTGCGCTGGTCGGACAAGCGAATCCGCACGCCATTGTTCAGGAACGATAATTCGCGGATGCGCTTGGCAAGAATTTCATAGTGAAATTCGATTTGCGTAAAAATCTCTTCATCCGCCCAGAAATGCACTTCGGTACCGCGCTTGTCGGTGTCGCCAATCACCTTGATCGGCGAGGCGACCACGCCATCGATCGTCTGCACGTCACGGTCTTGCGGAATACCGCGCACGAACTCCATGTAGTGCGCCTTGCCATCGCGCCGGATGGTGAGCTTCAACAACTTCGACAAGCCATTCACGCACGACACACCTACCCCGTGCAACCCGCCGGAAACCTTGTAGGAATTCTGATCGAACTTGCCACCGGCATGCAGTTCCGTCATGACGATTTCAGCAGCGCTGCGCTTCGGATCGTGCTTGTCGTCCCACTTGATACCGGTCGGAATGCCGCGACCGTTGTCGGTGACGGAAATTGAATTGTCCGAATGGATCGTAACGTGGATTTCCGTGCAGTGGCCCGCGAGCGATTCATCGATCGAATTATCGAGCACTTCGAAAACCAGATGGTGCAGCCCGGTACCGTCCGAGGTGTCGCCGATATACATGCCAGGGCGTTTGCGCACAGCTTCCAGACCTTCGAGAATCTGGATCGACGAAGCGCCGTACTGATTCGGCTGTGGCGCATCGATTGGGACGATTGGGGCAACAGGCTCAACTGGGATCGCGGACATGGGCTGCTTTCTTTAAAAACGGTTACACACTACGCTGCAAGGCGGGACAAATTGGGTGGTCACCTTAATAATGACTAAGGTGACCACCAGAGTAACGACCCAACGCACCCGCCTTGCAGGGCGGTCTTGCAAAACTCACGCACGCATCGTGCAAAATCGAGGCGGAGGTCAGATCCGCATCGGCATGACGACGTATTTGAAATCCGGATTATCCGGAATGGTGATGAGGGCCGAAGAATTGGCGTCGCCCAGGGCGATGTTGATGCTGTCGGATTTCAGGTTGTTCAATACGTCGAGCAGATAAGTGACGTTGAACCCGATATCGACGCTGTCGCCGCCGTAATCGATTTCGATTTCCTCTACAGCTTCTTCCTGGTCGGCATTTGTGGAACTGACCTTCATGCTGCCGGGCGTGACGATGCAGCGCACACCCTTGAATTTATCCGACGTCATGATCGCGGCGCGCTGCAACGAGCGCAACAACTGGTCGCGGCCGATTGTGAAATTATTCTTGTAACCCTTTGGCACCACGCGGGTGTAGTCGGGGAATTTTCCTTCGACCAGTTTCGACATCAGTTCGATATCTCCAAAGCTGAGCTTGACCTGATTGCTGGCAATCTCGATGGATACCGGTTCGTCGTTGTCGTCGAGCAGGCGCTGCAGTTCGATGATCGTCTTGCGCGGGATGATGACTTCCTGGCGCGGGAATTCTTCTTCGGTGGCGACCTGACAAAAGGCTAGCCGATGGCCATCGGTCGCAACCGCAATCACGTTCTTGCCATCAACCACCAGCAACAAACCGTTCAGATAGTAACGAATATCCTGCTGGGCCATTGAAAAGTGGACCATGTTGAACAGGTGCTTCAGGGTCTTTTGCGGCAGCGTGACTTTGGCGCTGTAATGCTCGGCCTGCGCCACTGTCGGAAATTCTTCCGCAGCGAGAGTTTGCAAGGCGAACCGGGATTTGCCACATTGCACCGTCATGCGCTTGTTCGCCAGTGTGAGCGAGACATCGCCCGACTCCGGCAGCGCCCGCAAGATGTCGAGTAACTTGCGGGCAGCCACAGTAGTGGCAGCGACTTCGCTGCCACTACCGACTGCTGCACGCGTTGTAATCTGCACTTCGATATCTGTGGAAAGAAACGAGACTTGTTCGCCGTCCTTGCGAATGAGGATATTGGCCAGGATCGGCAACGTGTGCCGACGCTCGACAATACCACTCACGATTTGCAGTGGGCGGAGAAGGGCATCTCGGGGGGTTTTTACCAATTGCATAAGACTCCCTTGTCAGTGAAAAGTAAAATCCGGCATTTTGACAGAAAAGCGATTCTTGCCATAATTTCGGCGCCTGGCTTGCATCTTCTGCAAAAAAGTTATCCACAGGCCACAAAGCAGCTTGTTGCTCAGGCCATCATCCTTTCAACGTCTGTTCAAGTACGTGCAATTCATGATTGCATTCCGGGTTCTTGCCACGGTCTGCCGAGATCTTGCGCACTGCATGCAACACGGTGGTGTGGTCCCTACCGCCGAACAGTTCGCCGATTTCCGGCAAGCTCTTCTGCGTTAGTTCTTTGGCCAGATACATGGCGATCTGGCGTGGGCGGGCGATGTTGGCCGGACGCTTTTTAGAATACATGTCAGCGACCTTGATATTGAAAAAATCGGCGACGGTTTTCTGGATATTCTCCACGGAGATCTGCCGATTCTGGACCGACAACAAGTCTTTCAACGCTTCCTTGACCAGATCGATCGTGATGTCCTTGCCGTGAAAACGCGAATACGCCAGCGTCTTGCGCAACGCGCCTTCGAGTTCGCGCACGTTCGAGCGCAAGTGTTTGGCCACGAAAAATGCCACATCGTCCGATAAAACGATTCCTTCTGTCGCCGCTTTCTTGAGCAAAATCGCCACCCGCATTTCCAGCTCCGGCGGCTCCACGGCAACCGTCAGTCCGGAATCGAATCGGGAAATCAGGCGATCATCCATGCCCGAAATCTCTTTCGGATAGGTGTCGCTGGTAATGATGATCTGTTTTTTTGCAGCGATCAGCGCTTCGAAGGCATAGAAGAACTCTTCCTGGGTGCGATTCTTGCCGGCAAAAAACTGAATATCATCGATGAGCAACAGATCGAGCGAGTGGTAATAACGCTTGAAATCGTCGAATCCTTTGCGTTGGTAAGCCGTTACTACGTCGCGAACATACTGTTCTGCGTGGATGTAACGAATGCGCACTGATGGATTGTCATGTTGTACCTGATTGCCGATGGCATGGATCAAGTGTGTCTTGCCCAACCCCACGCCGCCATACAGGAACAGCGGGTTATATGAACTACCCGGATTGTTGGCCACCTGAATGGCGGCTGCTCGCGCCAACTGGTTTGCCTTCCCAGTGACAAAACTGTCGAATGTCAGCTCATCGTTTATGCGGCTCTGCTCGCGCCGTGAGGTACTGTCAGGCGCACGCTCGGCAATACTCTCGCGCACTGGCATATCGGTCGGCATGCCGCCATAGCCACCACCGACCCCACCGTAACCATTCGAGGTGGTTGGCGCAACATGGCTCTCGTTGCCGGCAATTGCTTTTCGAGCAACGTTCAAACGCGGATCGAGCACGAATTGCACATCGATCGCCTCTTCCCAATATTGCGCCGCCAGCGTAGTGATGCGACTGGCGAACTGCGTCTTTACCCAGTCGAGCTTGAAACGGTTCGGCGCTGCAATGCGCAGCTTGCCGCCTTCAAAGTCGAGCGGTGCAAGTGGTTTGATCCATGCGCTGAACTGTTGAGGAGTCAGTTCCTGTTCCAGTTGTGCGGAACAAGTCTGCCAAAAATTATCCATTGATTGTCTATTTAGAAATGCGGAAGAAACGCCTTTAGAGTGCCGGTATTCTACGCCTGCCGGAACAAGTTATCCACAGGTTGCGCGGTTATTTTGGGCAAGTCCGGGCTCGGTGCATTCATGCGCGGCGATTGGGAATTTCGCATAACAATTGACAGTGGGGCGCGAAATGCGGTTTAATCTTGGGTTCTTCATATGCATCACCGCATTCATTTTTCTGACCGATCAGCGAGCCCAACATGAAACGTACTTACCAACCCTCCGTCGTTCGCCGCAAGCGCACTCATGGCTTTCGTGCCCGGATGGCAACGCGTGGCGGCCGTGCTGTCCTTAATGCCCGTCGCGCCAAGGGCCGCAAGCGTCTGGCCGCTTGATCGTAAAGGGCTGAATCAGCCTTGCATGTTCACTGCGCCATTGAACATGCGCTGATACCGTGACCACCGACAATTCCCCGGCTTTTCCACGCGGACGGCGCATCGTCAAAACGGATGAATTTTCATCCGTTTTTAATTTGCGCCCGGTTTATCGTACAGCGCATTTCATGCTTTATATCCGACCAAATGCGTTGCCTGCTGCAAGGTTAGGCGTAGTTGCCGCAAAGCGACTCGCACCCCGTGCGGTGACACGCAATACCGTCAAGCGCATGACCCGCGAGTTGTTTCGTCAAATGCCGTTGCCCGCAATCGATTGCGTCGTGCGATTGTCGAAGCCGGTTAATACCAGATCCGGTCCCGCGACGACTGCTGGGTTGCGTCGTTTGCTCAAGCAAGAGTTGTCTCAATTGCTGGGTAGCCAACGGCCAAAGGAGAGAGCGCCTTGAAAGCGATCGTTCTATTGCTGCTGCGCGCGTACCAACTCTGCATAAGCCCGTACCTTGGTAGCAATTGCCGTTTTTATCCGAGTTGCTCAGAGTATGCGCGCCAGGCAGTAAGCCGGCACGGCATCGGCCCGGGATCATTTCTGGCAGCAAAGAGACTATGCAAATGCCATCCCTGGCATCCCGGTGGCATCGATCCAGTGCCCGACCGGTCTAAAAAATCTTCTGCGGCCGCCAGCGACTGCAGCCCTGTCTGACTACGCATCATCAATCGTTTCAACCGAACCAAAATGGATATCAAACGTACCGTCCTGTGGGTTGTGTTCTCGTTATCACTGCTCATTCTTTGGGACAACTGGATGCGCGCCACCGGCAAGCCTTCCATGTTTTTCCCTACTACGACTCTAACGACACCAGACGGTGCTAGTGCGGCAAGGAACCCCGTCGGGGTTGGCGCCGCATCCGGCGCTGCAGGGTCGGTCGATTCGGTGCCTCAGTCGAGCGCCGGCGCGAGCGCTGTGCCGCCGACCGAAACTACGCCGGCGGTGCGTGGCGAGATCATCACGGTCGTGACCGACCTGGTCAATGCCCAGATCGATACTGCCGGCGGCGAATTGAAACACCTGGAACTGCTCAAGCACAAAGACTCGCAGGACCAGTCGAAGAACGTGGTGCTGTTCGACTCTTCCGCAACGCGTACCTATCTGGCGCAAACCGGGTTGATCGGAGGCCCATTTCCAAATCACAAGACGCAGTTCACCGCCAGACCCGGTGCCCGGTCCCTGGATTCGGGTAATCAAGTGCAAGTGGTTCTGGAAGCCGAGCAAGGAGGCGTCCGGCTGACAAAGACTTATACGTTCAAGCGTGGTGAATACGCCATCGACGTGCGCCACGATGTCACAAATCTATCGGCGGCACCGGTCGCACCAGCGCTCTATATGCAACTGCTGCGCGACGGCACCGCACCTGCCGGCGAATCCTATTTTTACAGCACCTTCACAGGTCCGGCGGTCTACACAAAAACCGATTTTTTCCACAAGATTACGTTTAAAGACATAGAAAAAGGTAGTGCCGAACATGCCACCAAGGCCGACAACGGCTGGATCGCACTGATTCAGCACTACTTCGTGTCCGCCTTCATTCCCGGAAGCGGCAAGCCACACGAAATCTTCACGAAGAAAGTCGCGACCAACCTCTATGCAGTGGGCACGATCGAGCAACTCGGTGCTGTCGCACCGGGGGCCACGATTACAAATCAATCCCGCCTCTTTTCCGGACCGCAGGAGTCGACTCTGCTGCAAAAGACTGCCCCGGGTCTGGATCTGGTGAAGGATTACGGCATCTTGAAAGTGGTAGCGGAGCCGATTTTCTGGCTGATGACGCAAATTCACAAGCTGCTCGGTAACTGGGGCTGGACCATCATCGTGCTGACGGTATTGATCAAGCTGGTGTTTTTCCCACTGTCGGCGGCAAGTTACCGCAGCATGGGCAAGATGAAGCTGGTCACCCCGAAAATGACGACGATCCGCGAACGTCACAAGGGCGATCCGGCCAAGATGAATCAAGCCATGATGGAGCTCTACAAGACCGAGAAAATCAACCCGCTGGGTGGCTGCCTGCCTATCGTGGTGCAGATTCCGGTCTTCATTTCCCTGTACTGGGTATTGCTGGCCAGCGTGGAAATGCGCAATGCGCCTTGGCTGGGGTGGATTCATGACTTGGCCGCGCCGGACCCGTATTACATCCTGCCGGTGATCATGGCGGTGTCGATGTTCATTCAGACCAAGCTCAACCCGACGCCACCCGATCCGGTACAGGCCAAGGTGATGATGTTCATGCCGATCATCTTTTCGGTGATGTTTTTCTTCTTTCCATCAGGACTGGTGCTGTACTGGGTGGTCAACAACATTCTTTCGATCGCGCAGCAATGGGTTATCACGAAGAAGATCGAAAGCGGCAAACCTGCCTGAACACAAACGGATTGTTAGAGTGAACACAGAGCCTGTGGCAGTTTTGCACAGGCTTTTTGCTTTCTGTGAGTCATCCGCACATTGATTCTGGTTAGCTTACGACAATTTGTGCAATCCTCCCTTCTCGGCTTGGCCATTTTCCCCCATGAACTCACCTGATGCTTGCTTCATGACATTGAACTCTTCTCCTATTGCTGCAATCGCCACCGCTCCCGGACGCGGTGGCATCGGCGTGGTACGCATATCCGGCAAGCAGATTGAAGCAGTGATCGACGCCGTATGTTCACTTCCTGCGGGCACCACATTGCAACCACGGCATGCCACCTACACCAGCTTCGTCGGTGCCGATGGCAGCATCATCGACCAGGGCCTGGCGCTGTTTTTCAAAGCACCACATTCTTACACCGGCGAAGATGTGCTCGAGCTGCAGGGTCACGGCGGGCCGGTGGTGTTGCAGATGCTGCTGGCGCGCTGCATCGAGGCAGGCCAGGAAATCGAGCTGCGGCTTGCGCAGCCCGGTGAATTTACCCAGCGCGCTTTTCTCAACGACAAGCTCGATCTGGCACAGGCTGAAGCGGTCGCCGACCTGATCGACGCGTCCACCGAAGCGGCCGCACGATCGGCCACGCAATCGCTCTCCGGCGTATTTTCGGCAGCGATCGCCGCCCTGGTCGAAAAGGTGATCCGGCTGCGTATGCTGGTGGAAGCGACGCTCGACTTTCCAGAGGAAGAAATCGACTTCCTGGAAAGCTCGGATGCACGCGGGCAGCTGGCGCATATCCGCGCTGAACTCGAAAGCATTTTTCGCCATGCAGCCCAAGGTGCGCTGCTGCGGGATGGCTTGAATATCGTGTTGGCGGGTCCGCCGAATGTCGGCAAATCCTCGCTACTGAATCTGCTGGCTGGCTCGGAGGTGGCGATTGTGACGGCCATCGCGGGTACCACGCGCGACAAAGTGACCGAGACCATCCAGATCGAAGGTATTCCTCTCAAGATCATCGATACTGCAGGTATCCGTCACCCGGATGAGGCCACCGACGAAGTCGAGCGCATCGGCATCGAACGGACCTGGCAGGCGGTGCAGCAAGCCGACGTGATCCTGCAATTGCTGGACGCCAGCCGGGGACCGACGCTGGACGATGAACAGATTGCAGCGCGCCTGCCAGCCAACGTGCCGGTGCTGCAGATATGGAACAAGATCGATCTGTCAGGCCATCGGCCAGGGGTCGACCGGCGCAGCGAGGCCACACACCTGTATATCTCGGCAACCGACCGGCTCGGCCTGGACCTGCTTCGTTCAGAATTGCTGCGGCTGGCAGGCTGGCAGCAGACCGGCGAATCGCTGTTTCTGGCGCGGGAACGACATTTGATTGCGTTGAAAGCAGCAAGCGCGCATCTCGAGCAGGCAAGCCTGTTGGCGGAGCAGGCAGATCGGGCGCTCGATCTGTTTGCCGAAGAACTTCGTCTGGTGCAGGAGCGGTTGAACAGCATTACGGGGAAGTTTGGTGCGGATGATTTGCTTGGGGTTATTTTTAGCCGGTTTTGTATTGGTAAATAGTTCGAGGGGTTTCAATCGGTTTCGCCGTAAAGATTCCCCCCCGTTAAAGGAGATTTTGTTGGCTAAAACCTCGGCTAAACTATTACATCACATCCAATGAAAAACGTTTAATCAGTTGCTCGCCATAGCCTGCACGCCGCTTGCCTTTTTGCTCCGCCTCAACAATACGACGGCCAATCTCCCAGTAGCTGGTTGTCATCAAGGCATTGACGTTACGGGCGGCAGTTTGCTTTGCCGCAGTGAATAACTCGACGATGCTTTCGCTTCAACGCGTAGTAAACGACCACACCCGCGCCACCGCCGAGCCATCCACCGTACCGGCAAAATCGACGTCATAAGTCGTACCAGCGGCCAGCACCTCCACCGGTACGATAGCAGCGGCCGAAGCTGGCGTGCGCTGCGGATCGGTTGCCCTGTCGAGCAGAATCGTCTGTAATAGTGGGCCGTTGCGCGGCCGAACGGTGAAGTGTTGGACCACGACGGTTGATGTGATGTCCGCATGTACGCTGATCGGATAGCCGACCTGATTGCGATCCGGGACCGGGTCGGGCGATTCGAAATCGCTGAAAAATACGGTTGGCAGACCTTGCTGGTTGCTGACCGGATAAATCGTGAAATTCGATTTGCCGAGCGCCGGCGTCAAGCCGTCCGCAGTGAAATTCGCCGTGAAATACGTGCGTCCACTGGACGAGACGGCTGAACCGACGCCGGCCTGGCGAAACACCGGCTCGAATATGGCAAAGCGGTGGTAGATCGCGGTGATCAATTCTTCCGCAGCCTTGAATCCGGACTGGTCGACGGTGCTGGAAAGTACTTCGCCGTAGGCGTAACTGGTGCTCGTAAACGTATGTCCGGCGCCGTTCAATCGGTCCAGCAATTTCACGCCGGTAAAGCCTGGCCTGCCCGCCGTCTGGTCATGGGTGATGGTGTCGTTGAGCTGCTGGTAACCGGAATGACCCTGTGCTGCCGTATCGATGGTCGCGGTTCGTGCCAACGAGGGCAAGCGCAGTTGCTGCCGCCGGAAGTTGAACCAGTTCAAGCCGTCCGTTGCGGTATTGCCGGTCGGCTGGGGTGCACCGGTTTCCTGAAAAGTCCCGGTCGGTTGCGGTACGCTAGCCGGTGTGGTCGTTATTGCTGCCTGTGTTACGGCAATCGGCGCTTGCCCTGCCGCGCCACCGTTGTTATCACTGCCGCTGCCACCGCCGCCGCAAGCACCGAGCAGCAATGTAGCGATCAGGGCATAAGCGAGTTTTGGCGAGCGTGCCAGAATTGGAAGGGGCATGGGCATGGGCATGGGCATGAATGTATCCGAGCAAGTTAGAGGGACGAAGCAAGCATGACGCTTCCTTTCCAGATTACCAGATCATGGTATCGAAGTTTTTTAAGCGCTAGGCCAGCCGGGTGAAGATTCCTTCTGCCCGATTCTTGCAGACTTTATCCCATGCGAACACTGTCGCATTCATCGTCACATAAACGCCGGGAAGCAAGCTGCGTGCAGCACCGCAAGCAAATCCGAAATTGAAGATAGCATCCGAGCCGGCCACTTCGTAGGGGATCATAGCGCCGGTCAGCACCACGGTTTTTTCACCACAAGCCGGCCCCAGCACGGCTGCCGTTTCCGCCATGGTGTCGGTGCCGTGAATAACTACTATCTGGGTTTCAGGCGATGCCTGGCATGCCTGCAGGATGCGTTCCCGGTCCGATGCCTGCATGTCGAGCGAATCCAGAAACGGCAATTGCTGCAGGACTGGCGGCGGCACCATGCGCGAGCGCTCGATTGCGTGCGGCAGATGGCTGGCGCCGAAACCGAGCGTGCCGGCGATCTCATCGTAATGCTTGTCGAAAGTGCCGCCGGTGGCGATGATCCGTAAATTCATGGTGTGTGCCTGTGCTGATATACGTTGAGCCGCCAGCATACCGTGACGCCGGCGAACCACTGTAATATTGCAGCACGTTCGACAATCTGAGATAACCATCAAAAATATGCATTTGCCATGAAACCCGTTGCGCCCGGAACCGTCATCTTTCACCGTCATCGAGGGTTTGGCGTCGTCACATCCATCAATCTTCTGACAGGCTGGATCGCCGCGCGATTCGGCAGCGAAGCGCGTACGCTCGACTTGAACCTTTCGACAGACGAAGTGCAGCATGCGGATGGCGAACCGATTCTATTTCGCCGGGCACCGCCGGACCGCATGCCCCATGCGCGCCTGATGCGCATGGTACGAGAGCTTCACCGCGCTGGCTATCAGCGGCTCTATCTCTACAGCTGGCCGAAACCTTCAGGTCTGCATTGGCGCTGGCACCTGTTTACCGGTCAGCGCAACTGGCTGGAGCGGCCTTGGCGTGAGGGGTGGTACGGTTCCGGCGCCGACTATAACTTCAACCCGGTGATGGGCTGGGGCGATGCACCAGGCGCTTCCGCCACAGAACTGGCGAGCGCGCTCGCGCAAGTCGATCCCCAGGGTTTGGCGCAGGCGCTCGGGCGCGACGAGGATCATACGCAATGGTTTGCCGCTGCCTGCGATCTGCTGCTGCCGGACTATGCCTATAGTCTGAGCTGGGACCAGAGCCTGCAGACGCCGATGCAGCCAGGCCTGGACGGCGTGCCAATTATTGCCGTGCGCAGTAACGTACCCGACTACACTGGCGCGCCGCTATCCTGGCCACCGGGCTGGCACCGCTTGTGGAACAGAACTTCTCCGGCGGTCAGAGCCGCCTCATCTGGCAACCTGGCTTTGCCGGCAGGATTCAAAGCGGACTAAAACAGGTTAAAACAGACTTTCCTGGCGACCCTTGCGTCGCCGTTCGTTAAGCCAGCTCAACGCCACTTCACGCGGACCTGGCAGGAGCGTCACCGTATCGCCGGCAGTAAGAGTGCCGGGCTGCACCACGCGCAAATAGAATCCGGAATAGCCGCTTTGCACCATGAATTTCGAAGCATGGGAAAAGCCGAGCTTGATGTTGAGCTTGAAACACGGGTGGCGCGGCTCCGTCACTTGCAGCACTACATCCCCGACGTGGAGTCGATCGCCGATCCACACATCGGATTCGAGTAACCCCTCAATCGTCAGGTTCTCGCCGAACGCGCCGGCCGTGAGCGGCATACCGCCTGATGCTCGCTTCGAGCTGGCACCGCATTGAACGTTCCAGAAATCGTAATGTTCGAGTGGGTAGGCGTAGACCGCCTTGTCGAGACCTCCGTGCAGGCTCAGGTCTGCCTGCTCGTCGCCCTCAAGGCCCAGCAGGCCGACCTGGACCGGTCCGATCACCGGCCGCTTGTGAATACCGGTTTTAGTTGGCTGTCGTTCGCCGGGCATGGTCGCAAAAAGGTCACCGACCCTGGCGACGTTGACGCTAATGATCTTCATATTGTTCACCTTTGCTGCAGGCCGGTTCAGACCCGTGAATTGTACGCAACTGCATCGGTTGCAGATAGGTGTGGCGGTACGTTGAACCTACAGCAGTGCGGCGGAACCTGTAACGGGCGACACTGGTTCAAAACAACCATGCACTTGGCAAACATGGTGCGCTGACGTGCGCTGCAGATGCGCAGCACCGATGTGGAAACCCTGCCCCAGGATTTCATCGAAGCCGCAATGGTAAAAGCATTGTTTCCACAAGACGCGCTACGCCGGCGCTTTTTGCAAGCCGTTGGCGCAAACACCGCCCGGGCTGCGATTGCCAGCCTGCTGCCGATCAGTGCGATGCAAGCCATGGCACAAGACAAAGGTACGCTGGAAAAAAGATTTGAAAATCGGTTTCATTGCCATTACCTGCGCAACGCCGGTGATCATGGCCGACCCGCTGGGCTTTTACAAGAAAGGATTCGTCGATTTCGGGCATTTTCGTGATTTTCATCTGCTCGGTCTGGCCGATGCTGATCAATACCGCCTTCGATGTCTCGGGCGTACGCCGCGAATGGATCAACGTTGCCAAAACGTTGGAAGTCGCACCGTTGCGTCGCGCCTTCCTAGTAATCCTGCCTGCGGCGGCACCGGCATCGGCTACTTCGTCTGGAATGAATGGAGCAATCTTTCCCTGACCAGCGCGATCTTCGCCATTCTGATGATCGGTGTGGCCAGCATGATCCTTGACATGGCTTTTGCGCGGTTGCAAAAAGCCGTTACCTGTCAAGTTCCGCCCCGACATGCACCACGATCCGCAGTTTTGCCGGATCCGCCAACACCTCGTGGATTTTTTGGTGCATCGTTCCAAAAAATTCGAGGGGGAAGCACTGCCGGCGAACTGGCGGCCACCCGTGGTTTCCCCAAGGCTGCCTGAACCGCTGGCAGCCTGAACATTCAACCGATACCTTTGAAAGCAAAAACATGGACCGTTTTACCGTCACCCAAAAGATTCTCGGCGCCAAGGTCAGGAAGCACATGAAGTGGGGCGAGATCGCACCTCAGATCGGCGCGAGCAAGGAATAGACAACCGCCGCCTGCTTGGGCCAGATGACTTTTAGCAGGGCGCAGGCAGATGTCGCGCAAAAACCATTCGAGCTCACCGATGAAAAGATCGACTGGTAGCAGATCGTGCCCTACAAGGGATCGTTTGCAACACCGGTGCCAACCGACCCGTTAATTTATCGCTGATACGCAATCGTCAGCATCTACGGCACCACCATCAAGAAATTGATTCACGAGGAGTTCGGTGACGGCATCATGAGTGCGATCGATTTCTCCATCGATATCCAGCGCCAGGCCGACCCGAAGGGGAACCGCGTCAATATCGTTCTTTCAGGAAAGTTTTCGCCTTATAAAACTGACTAGGCACCTTCTGGCCCGCCATCCCCGGCGGGAGCCTTCAACCCTTCCTCGTAACTGTCCGGCCAAAGTCGGACATTGTCATTTTGACTCACATTATTGAAGCCTGGAAAACTCAGGTGTACAATCGTTGCCAATCTTGAACAACTGACATCATTTATACTCGCTCTGGCAGCATCCTGGTCTGACCGCGCATCTGGCGCTCACCATCGCCAACGCGACTTTGAAAACCGCTGCTTCCCGAAACAGTCATTGCCCGGTTGCCGGGCAAGCAAGGGGTGCGGTGTCAGTCGGCGGGATTGCACGCACGAGACGAGGTCGACATTTTCCTGGTCCTCCCGCGCTATGCGCGACGTGCAAACGATTACCGAATTTGCTTAGACACTGGAGGAAGTACCCATGAATCAACCTGTAATGGGTGGTATAGCCACTCTCAACGTTCCCGCCTACGTGCAACAACAGAAGCTGGTCAACTGGATCGCGGAAATCGCTGCCCTGACGAAGCCGGACACCATCTACTGGTGCGATGGCTCCCAGGAAGAATACGACCGGCTGTGCGCGCTCATGGTTTCGGCCGGCACGATGAAGACCCTGAATCAGGCGAAACGCCCGAACAGCTACCTCGCCTGCTCCGACCCGGACGACGTTGCCCGGGTCGAAGACCGTACCTTCATCTGCTCGGCCAGGGAAGAAGACGCCGGCCCGACCAACAACTGGATCGATCCCCAGGAAATGCGCCACAAGCTCAATGGCCTTTTCGAGGGTTGCATGCAGGGTCGCACCATGTACGTAGTGCCGTTCTCGATGGGCCCGCTCGGTTCACCCATCGCCCATATCGGTGTCGAACTCTCGGACTCTCCTTATGTGGCAGTGAACATGCGCATCATGACCCGCATGGGACGTGCGGTATACGACGTGCTGGGCACCGATGGCGATTTCGTACCGTGTGTACACTCCGTCGGCGCGCCATTGGCGGCTGGCGAGCAAGACGTGGCGTGGCCTTGCAATCCTGAAAAATACATTGTGCATTATCCTGAAACCCGTGAAATCTGGTCCTACGGCTCGGGCTATGGCGGCAACGCGCTGCTCGGCAAGAAGTGCTTCGCATTGCGCATCGCTTCCACCATGGGCCGCGAGCAAGGCTGGCTGGCCGAGCACATGCTCATCCTTGGTATCGAATCTCCGGCAGGCAAGAAGCACTACGTGGCGGCGGCATTCCCGTCCGCTTGCGGCAAGACCAATTTCGCCATGCTGGTGCCACCAAAGAATTTCAGCGGCTGGAAAGTCACCACCATCGGCGACGATATTGCCTGGATCAAACCGGGTGCTGATGGCAAGCTGTATGCGATCAATCCGGAAGCTGGTTACTTTGGCGTTGCGCCTGGGACCAATACCAATACCAATCCGAATTGCATGGCCTCGATGGAGCGCAATACGATTTTCACCAACGTCGCGCTGACTGATGACGGCGATGTCTGGTGGGAAGGCATGACCAAAGAAGCGCCAGCGCATCTGATCGACTGGCAGGGGCAGGACTGGACACCGGCCATTGCCAGTGAAACCGGGCGCAAGGCTGCGCATCCAAATGCCCGTTTCACCGTTGCAGCAACACAGAATCCAGTGATCGACGCTGCGTGGGACGATCCTGCAGGCGTGCCGATTTCGGCATTCATCTTCGGCGGTCGCCGCTCGACTACCGTGCCATTGGTTACCGAAGCGCGCAACTGGGTCGAAGGCGTCTACATGGCTGCGACCATGGGCTCCGAGACCACAGCTGCCTCAACCGGTCAGATGGGTATCGTACGCCGTGATCCATTTGCGATGTTGCCGTTCATCGGCTACAACATGAGCGATTATTTCCAGCACTGGCTCGACATGGGCAAAAAGATCGCCGCATCGCCTGCCGAACTGCCAAAGATTTTTTGCGTCAACTGGTTCCGCACGGATGAAAACGGCAAATTTGTCTGGCCGGGCTTCGGCGACAACATGCGGGTGTTAAAGTGGATGATAGACCGCGTCGAGGGCAATGCCGGTGGCGTAGAACATATATTCGGCACGACACCGCAGTTTTCGGATGTGTCCTGGGAAGGTAGCGACTTTTCTCAACAACAGTTCGACCAGATCACGTCGATCGACAAAGCTGCATGGGCTGATGAAGTGAAGTTACATGATGAATTATTCGAGAAGTTGCAGCATCACTTGCCTGCCGAACTGAAGTCGACCAAGGCACAGCTGGAAAAGCGTCTGGCTGCCTGAGTCGACAAGCTTTTATTCAATAAGCTGGAAATGAAAAAGCGCGGCCACTGCCGCGCTTTTTTACTTTTTGATCAGGACTGGCCGTAAAGAGGATCGACACTCAGCCTCAGTTCCTTCGCTTCTTCCACCATTCGCCGATGTGCGATTCGTTTTCGCATGATGGCTGCATGCCGCTCGGCGCTCATTGGCGGGATGGTAGTCAGGTCTTTAAGCTGTGCGCTGTTTGTGTAGTTGTTTTTAATGAGACGGCCCACATTGACGCTCCACTGTTGAAGGGTTCAACACGGCGACCAGCTCAACGATTGTTCATCAAGCCACCGGCAGGGACGTCAACAAGTCGACCTTGCTCATTGATTCTGCACTAAAAAACAGGCACGGGGCACTAGTTGAGCAAATTCTGTTGCTGGTGAGATAATTTTACGATTTTTCGCGATTGCGAGAGAAACCACCGGGGCGTAGATACCCCGGCGATAAGCGGCAGAAGCGGCTGATCAGCCCTGTGCGGCAAGAAGGCGCAACTCGGCGGCCATCTGAGGCTGTTGCGTATCGAGTTCGGATGCCATGCGATTGAGCATCGCAATATTTGCAGCCGTCCTTTTCACTGGCTGTGCAGCGGTGATCGGCTTTGAGGAGATCAGGGCCGATGCCGACCTCAACGGACCGTGCGACACGGACTTAGCCAGCCACATTAGGGCAGCGACCAAGCCTGCACCCTGTAGCGGACGCGCTACAGAACTTATTTTGGCAAGCGCCAGGTGCACTGGGCTAAGAACTGGCAATAAAGCGTGTACGGGCAAGATAGACAGTGACAGCGACATTTTCATACTCCTCACTTGGTTTTACGTTACAGAGCAAAGTATAAAGCGGTGACTGTTATAAATAAAATTTCTGTTTTCAATACCTGATATTCGGATAAGTAATACCAAGTGCGCGTTACGCAAACAGTTGATTGTTTTTAAAATCGGTTAGCCGTAAAACCTTTTACACTTGATCGATCGCATTATTCATCTCATGCAACGTCGGCATTGAATGTTAAAGGGTTTTCTCATGTCCGTTTTAGAAACCAAGCCATTTGCGGCATTACTAGCAGAGCTGCCGCCATTGCCAGGCGCGCTACGCCAAAGCATCAATAATTCTTACCGGCGCGACGAACGAACCTGCGTGCAATGGCTTCGCACACAGATGCCCTCGCACGACGCTGGCAGCACAGACTGCGAAAAGCCATCGGCAGCGATACAGATTGAGGGTTTAGCACGCCAGTTGGTCACGGCGGTACGCACCCAGAGGCGTCGTGCCTCTGGTGTCGACGCCTTGATGCAGGAATTTTCATTGTCGTCGGAAGAGGGCGTTGCCCTGATGTGCATGGCAGAAGCATTGTTACGCATACCCGATTCGGCAACTGCAGACCGTCTGATCGCCGACAAACTGGGCAAAGGGGACTGGCGTTCTCATCTCGGCGAATCTCCTTCCTTGTTTGTCAATGCAGCCACTTGGGGATTGCTCATTACCGGAAAATTGGTTGCAACCCGTAGTGAGCGCGGGCTAGCGAATTCCCTCACGCGGCTGATCGCGAAGGGCGGCGAGCCGCTGGTGCGTAAGGGCGTCGACCTGGCCATGCGTATGCTCGGCAACCAGTTCGTTGCTGGCCAGACCATCGAATCGGCGCTTGCCAACAGCCACAGCGGCGTGGACCGTGGCTACCAATATTCCTACGACATGCTCGGCGAAGCAGCCGTTACGGCAGCCGACGCCAGGCGCTATTACGATGCCTACGAAGCAGCGATCCATGCGATCGGAGCGAGTGCCGGCGGCCGTGGAATAAAGGAGGGGCCGGGCATCTCCGTGAAGTTATCGGCATTGCATCCGCGCTACAGCCGCGCACAGCGCACCCGGGTGATGCATGAATTGTTGCCGCGCCTGAAAAATCTGGTGCTTCTGGCGGCACGTTATGCGATCGGTATCAATATCGATGCCGAAGAGACCGACCGACTCGATCTATCGCTTGATCTGCTCGAAGCGCTTGCCCACGATTCTGATCTGGCTGGGTTCGACGGTATTGGTTTCGTGGTGCAGGCTTATCAGAAACGCTGCCCGTACGTACTCGATTTTCTGGTGAACCTGGCGCAGCGCAGCGGCCGAAAATTCGCCGTGCGACTGGTGAAGGGCGCTTACTGGGATACCGAGATCAAACGTGCCCAGGTCGATGGCATGACCGACTATCCGGTCTATACGCGCAAAGCGCATACCGACATGAGCTACCTGGTATGCGCAAGGAAATTATTGGCGCACGCAGATGTTTTGTATCCGCAATTTGCTACCCACAATGCGCAAACGCTCGCCGCGGTCCAAATCTGGGCTGCACAGCTGGGTGTAGTGGATTACGAATTTCAGTGTCTGTACGGCATGGGGGAAACCCTGTACGACCAAGTCGTCGGCATGAATGGACTCGGAGTGCGCTGCCGAATCTATGCTCCAGTCGGTCCGCACCGAACATTGCTGGCTTACCTGGTAAGACGTTTGCTGGAAAACGGCGCCAACAGCTCGTTCGTCAACCGGTTGGTCGATCCTGAGGTCAGCATCGACGAACTGATCGTCGACCCATTTGTCGCCACAGCGGCAGGCAATGACAGCGCACACGCGCAGATCGTTGCACCCGCGGCGTTATATGGTGAAGCGCGCATCAATTCTGCAGGGCTGGATTTTAGCGATGAAGCGATCTTGCGACAGGTCGCTTCCGAACTGGCCCAACACTGCAGTGCCGGCTGGCATGCGGCGCCGCTGGTGGCCGGCAGGCAGGACAGTGAAGGCGGCGACACGCGGAACGTTCTCAATCCGGCACATCATGGTGATGTGGTCGGACAAGTACGACATGCCGATGCCACCGATCTGGAAACTGCCTTGAGTGCCGCACCGGCGGCAGGACAGGCATGGCAAGCCCGGCCTGCGACGGCACGTGCGGCAATCCTTCGAGCAGCCGCAGAGCTGCTCGAAGCCGAGCGTATGACGTTGCTGGCGCTGCTGGTGCGCGAAGCCGGCAAATCCTTGCCGAACGCGGTGGGCGAGATCCGTGAAGCCGTCGATTTTTTGCGTTTTTACGCAGCGCAGATCGAAACGATAGCGCCCGCCAAACCGCTGGGCGTCGTGGTTTGTATTAGTCCGTGGAACTTTCCGCTGGCAATTTTCATGGGGCAAATCAGTGCCGCTCTGGCAGCAGGCAATGCCGTGCTGGCAAAGCCGGCCGAGCAAACACCACTGGTTGCGCATTACGCGGTGAAACTGCTGCACCGCGCCGGCGTGCCGGCCGATGTCTTGCAATGCCTGCCAGGGTCGGGCCTCGCAGTGGGTGCGCCATTGGTCGCTGATTCGCGGGTTCAGGCAGTGGTGTTTACCGGCTCCACAGCCGTGGCGCAAATGCTGAACCGGGTTCTGGCGCAGCGCGGGGCGTCAGAGGGCCGGGAATTGCCCCTGATTGCTGAAACCGGGGGTCAGAATGCGATGATCGTCGACTCTAGCGCTCTGCCTGAACAGGTCGTGCACGACGTGCTGATTTCGGCATTCGATAGCGCCGGGCAACGCTGCTCTGCACTGCGGGTATTGTGCCTGCAGGAAGAAATTGCAGATGAAATACTGCGCATGTTGCGCGGCGCAATGCAGGAATTATCCATCGGCAACCCGGACAGCCTGTCGGTGGATATTGGGCCGGTCATCGATGCCGCTGCTCAGGCACGCCTGCTTTCACATATCGGACGAATGCGCGTCGCCGGTGCCAGCATCCATGAAATGCCGGTAACGCCGGCACAGCGCGCTCAGCTGATGCAAGGCACCTTCGTTTTGCCGACGATTATTGAAATCGCTTCATGGTCCATGCTGACCGAGGAAGTGTTTGGCCCGGTGCTGCATGTCATTCGTTATCGGCGCAAGGATCTGGAAGCACTTGTCGCATCGATCAACGCCAGCGGTTATGGCCTGACGCTAGGCGTGCATTCCAGGATCAACGAATCGATCGACCTGGTCGTGGCCACCGCCAAGGTCGGTAACATTTATGTCAATCGCACCATCGTCGGTGCCGTCGTAGAGTCGCAACCGTTTGGTGGGGAAGGCCTGTCCGGAACAGGCCCGAAAGCCGGCGGGCGGCTTTACCTGCGGCGATTGCAGCAAGGCAAAGCAAGGCCGGCCGCATTTGTTGCTGCATCGCCAACCGACATTCACGCGACACAAAATCCTACCGCCGCGCCTAGCCTCGATTCATCTGCGCTGCCAGATTTCTTGCCATTGCCAATCGCGCAATCCTGGGGCCACTGGCTACAAGCCACCGGGATTCCTCCAGCAGCCATGGCCAACATCGCCAGCGCCGCTGCCAGAGAAAGTGGCGCACGAAACTGCTCCATCGAATTGCCGGGCCCAACCGGTGAACACAACTCGCTGGCATTCGCTCCACGTGGAATCGTACTTTGCCTGCCAGCCTCATCGGCATCAGTGTTGCAGCAAATCAGTGCAATTTTCAATACCGGAAACCAGGCGCTACTGACAGCACAGGATGTGCACCATCTGCCGCCGGACATACCCCTGGAGATTCGCCAAGCCATCCGTGTCGTGCCTGAAGAACAACTCCTCGCTCTCCACATCGATGCGGTCCTTGTGGAGGAGTCTCGCGCATCTGTCTGGCGTCCACTCATCGCTGCCAGGGATGGGATGCTGGTTGCCGTGATTGACACAGCGATCGATCGACCGATTGACCTGACACGGTTGATCGTCGAACGAACAGTGAGCGTCAATACCACCGCAGCCGGTGGTAATGCTCGATTAATGACGTTAGCTAGCTGAAATATTGTCACAAAAAAGTTATCCACAGCGTATGCACAGGAAAGCCACAGAGTTGTCCACGAATCGTTGGTTGAAATAGTAAGAAAGCTTGAAAAACTTGTATTAATGCTTGGCTATCACTGAATATTTTTCTCAATAAGCTTTATTCGATGAGTGATTGTAATTCAAAAAACAGGAGGGATGGTTTAAATAAATCGCTGATTTTTCAAGAATTTAAAATAGCTCAGATCTTTTATTAAGGGTTTAATTTTCAATAGTAGTAATAGTTAATGTTGACACTTTTCTGTGCACAATCCTATTTTGTTCATATTATTCAACGAGTTAAGACGTGTATAACTTCTGAATAAATCAACTCGGGCAGTTCTTCAATTTGTGGATAACTTTTTTTATTCTTGGTAATAATATGTTATCCACAATCTGTACACATCAAATCTGATAAGTTATCCACAAAAAAATAACCATAAAAAAATTTAGAATCTGAAAAGAATGAAAGTTGGCTTTCGGGAAATTTTTAAGTACATGGGCAATATTTCCAGAAATTGATTACTGGAAATATCGATCTATCAAAAACGCGCAGGCACTTTTCTTTTTTTTCTTTTATTGTGTTGTTATCTTATTGGTTGTTTATCTTCTTAGTAGTAATAGTTAACGCAGGGGCATTTCTGTGGATAACTGATTATTCCTCATGTAGATCAATGTGTTGGCGATTGTATAGCCCCGGCATAAAAGCGCTTGAGCTACCGCACCGATTGTGGACAACTTTTTCTGTAAAAAGCCGATCAGTCGTTACCCACAAAGTACACACCGATTTTCCACAGGCTTATCCACAGAGGAATGTAACGTCATGGCGCGCATCGGCGCAAATAGGTGCAGAATGCGCCATGGAACTTGCTGTTGCTTTGAAGAATAAATACGCTCGACACGCTATGGCGATCGGCTCATGTGAAAGGTTTGCCCTATGAAACTTGGACACTTTATCGATGGCGTACTGGTCGACGCTACGAGCGGACGGCACAAGGCTGTCTACAATCCGGCCACCGGGGAAGTTACCGCTCAGGTCGGGCTGGCCAGTCGTGAAGATGTCGACCGTGCGGTCGCCTCTGCGCAAGCTGCGGCGCCTGCCTGGGCCGAAACATCACCGTTGAAGCGGGCCAGAGTTCTTTTCAAATTCAAGGACCTGATCGAAAAAAATCACGTGGCGCTCGCCCGGGCGATTACGCTCGAGCATGGCAAGGTATTGTCGGATGCCATGGGAGAGGTCACGCGCGGTCTCGAAATCGTCGAGTTCGCCTGCGGCGCGCCACAACTGCTCAAGACCCAGTTCTCCGACAACATCGGCGGCGGTATCGACAACTGGCAATTGCGTCAGCCATTGGGAGTGACAGCCGGCATTACACCGTTCAATTTTCCGGTCATGGTGCCGTTGTGGATGGCGCCGATGGCGCTCGCTACAGGCAACGCATTCATCCTCAAGCCGTCTGAACGCGACCCATCAGCGTCTCTGTTGATGGCCCATCTGCTGATGGAAGCCGGGCTGCCCGCAGGCATATTCAATGTCGTCCAGGGCGATAAGGTCGCCGTCGACGCCTTGCTCCAGCACCCGGAAGTCAAGGCCGTGTCGTTCGTGGGTTCCACACCGATTGCCGAATACATTTATAGCGAAGGGGCGAAACGCAAAGGCGCCTACCCGTTACGTGTACAGGCGCTCGGTGGGGCGAAAAATCATCTGGTGGTTATGCCGGATGCAAACCTGGACCAAGCAGTGGATGCCTTGATCGGTGCGGCTTACGGCTCGGCCGGCGAGCGTTGCATGGCAATTTCAGTGGCAGTAGCTGTGGGCAGCATTGGAGACAGGTTGGTAGAGGCGCTGATTCCGCGTGTCAAAGCGCTTAAAATCATGAACGGCATGGAAAGCGCAGCCGAAATGGGGCCGGTGGTGACTGCCGAGCACAAGAAAAAAATCGAGGGTTATATCCAGGCCGGTATCGACGAGGGTGCCACGCTGCTGGTCGACGGCCGTGGCGTGAGCGTACCGGGCCATGAGCAAGGATTTTTTCTTGGAGGGTCGCTGTTCGATCATGTCACGCCGACGATGTCGATCCATCGGGAAGAGATTTTCGGACCGGTGCTGGCGATCGTGCGGGTGCCGGATCTGGCCGCCGCCGTCGCTCTGATCAACAGTCATGAATTTGGCAACGGCGTGGCATTGTTCACCTCCGACGGCCACACTGCACGCGAGTTTTCGCGTCGCGTCGAAGTCGGCATGGTGGGCATCAATGTACCGATTCCGGTGCCGATGGCCTGGCACTCGTTTGGTGGCTGGAAGCGTTCCCTGTTTGGCGATGCGCATGCCTACGGCGAGGAGGGCGTGCGGTTTTACACACGTTACAAGTCGATCATGCAACGCTGGCCGCAAACAATCGACAAGGGCGCGGAATTCACGATGCCGGTTTCCAAATGATAAAGAAAGAGAGCGCATGACGCAGTCTGCAGGCGCTTATGATTACATCATCATCGGTGCCGGTAGCGCCGGCTGTGTATTGGCGAATCGGCTTACCCAGGATGCAGGCGTGTCGGTACTCCTGCTGGAAGCAGGAGCCAAGGATGACTACATCTGGGTACACATACCAGTCGGTTATCTACATTGCATCGACAATCCCCGCACTGATTGGCGGTATCGCACCGAAGTCGATGCCGGCCTGAACGGTCGCAGCCTGTTGTATCCGCGCGGCAAGGTTCTGGGCGGCTCGTCGTCCATCAACGGCATGATCTACATGCGCGGTCAGCAACGCGATTATGACCAGTGGGCGCAACTCACCGCCGATGACAGTTGGCGCTGGGATCAGGTGTTGCCATTGTTTAAAAAAAGCGAGGATTACCACGGCGGCGCGAGTGAATTCCACGGCGCGGGTGGGGAGTGGCGCGTGGAAAAACAGCGCCTGTCGTGGCAGCTTCTGGAAGCATTTCGCAATGCTGCCGAGCAAACCGGCATACCCAAGACCGATGACTTCAACCGCGGCGACAACGAGGGCTGCGGCTATTTCGATGTCAATCAAAAACGTGGTTTCCGCTGGAATACCGCTAAGGCGTTTTTGAAAACCGCGCAGCGGCGCGGCAACCTTGAGATCATGACCGGTTGTCATGTGCAACGTCTGGTACTGGAAACGAGCCCCGGGGGTCAGCGTTGCAGCGGTGTCGAATTCACCGGTGGCGGCCGGGCGTGGTGTGCCCAGGCACGGCGTGAAACCATACTTGCCGCCGGCGCCATCGGCTCGCCGCAGATCCTGCAACTCTCCGGTATCGGGCCGGCCGCGCTGCTGCAGCAGCATGAGGTTCCGGTAGCGATCGATTTGCCGGGCGTGGGCGAAAATCTGCAAGACCATCTGCAGATGCGGATGGTTTTCAAGGTCACGAACGTCAAAACGCTCAACACCATGAGCAGTCACTGGTTCGGCAAATTGAAGATCGGTATGGAATACGCACTGTTTCAAAGCGGGCCGATGTCAATGGCGCCTTCCCAGCTCGGCGCATTCACCCGTAGTCATCCGGCAATGGAAAGCCCGGACTTGGAATATCACGTGCAGCCACTGTCGCTGGAACAGTTCGGCGAGCCGCTGCATACCTTTCCTGCCTTCACTGCCAGCATCTGCAACCTGCGACCAACTTCCCGCGGCAATGTGCGCATCGGATCGGGCAGGGCGGCGGATGCCCCGCGGATCACCACCAATTATTTCAGCACCGAGGCAGACTGCAAAACAGCTGCGGCAGCAGTACGCATGACGCGCAAGATCGTTGCCGCACCTGCACTCGCGCCGTACGCACCGCAGGAATTCAAGCCCGGCCCACAGTACCAGACGGAAGCTGAACTGATGCAGGTCGCCCGCGATATCAGCACCACCATTTTCCATCCGGTGGGCACTTGCAAGATGGGAATATCCAGTGATCCGATGGCGGTGGTCGACAGCCAGTTACGAGTGCGCGGCGTCGAGGGGTTGCGCGTTGTCGATGCATCGATCATGCCGACGATTACCTCCGGCAACACGAATTCGCCCACGATCATGATCGCCGAAAAAGCCGCGCAAATGATTCGCCTGGCGAACAAACAACCGGCATGAAAATGACCGGACCGCTTTTATCTTGCACTGCCGCAAAGAAAAATTTGCATTGACGCGCCATTATCTCGTATTGTCATGCAAGACGGTAACCGGGAGACACGATGACCGACGTCATCTTGGAGACAAAGCACCTGACCAAGGATTTCAAGGGCTTCACTGCCGTCAGCGACGTCAATCTCGCTGTCCAGCGCGGTCAGATCCATGCGCTGATCGGTCCCAATGGTGCTGGTAAAACCACGTTCTTCAACCTGCTGACGAAGTTTCTTTCGCCCACTGCAGGAAAAATTCTGTTCAACGGACGCGACATCACCACGGCAAAGCCATCCGGCATCGCCCGCCAGGGCATCATTCGCTCATTTCAGATTTCCGCGGTTTTTCCACACCTGAGCGTGATGGAAAACGTCCGCATCGGCTTGCAGCGATCGCTGGGTACGTCCTTTCATTTCTGGCGCAGCGAACGGTCGCTTTCACAGCTGAATCACCAGGCGCTCGAACTGCTGGCGCAGGTCGGTTTGAGTGAATTTGCCGACGTCGTCACCGTCGATCTGCCGTATGGGCGCAAGCGGGCACTGGAAATTGCCACTACCCTCGCCATGAAGCCGGAATTGATGCTGCTTGATGAGCCGACCCAGGGTATGGGTCACGAAGACGTGGACCGGGTGACGCAGCTGATCAAAACCGTATCAATTGGGCGTACCATTTTGATGGTCGAGCACAACATGCATGTGGTCGCTGGTATCTGCGACCGGATATCGGTGCTGCAGCGTGGCGCGATTCTGGCAGAAGGCACTTATAACGAGGTATCGAACGACCCGCGTGTCATGGAAGCCTACATGGGTACATCCACCGGCGCGCTCGAAGGGGCGCATTGATGCAAGCGCTCGAGATTTCCAATCTTCAAGCCTGGTACGGCGAATCGCACATCCTGCACGACGTCAACCTGAGCGTGGCACCGGGTGAAGTGGTCACGCTTCTCGGCCGCAACGGTGCTGGCCGGACGACCACTCTGCGCGCAATCATGGGCTTAACCGGGCGACGCACGGGTTCGATCAAGGTTGGGGGTATTGAATCCATAGCGCTGCCGACGCACCGCATCGCCCACTTGGGCATCGGTTACTGCCCGGAAGAGCGCGGCATCTTTTCCTCGCTATCGGCTGAGGAAAATCTGTTGCTGCCACCGAGGGTGTCGGCGTCCGAAAAAGGCATGTCCCTCGATGAAATCTACGCGATGTTTCCGAATCTGGCGGAGCGGCGCAACAGCCAGGGCTCGAAACTTTCCGGGGGTGAGCAGCAGATGCTGGCTGTCGCCCGCATCCTGCGTACCGGTGCCAGACTGTTGCTGCTCGATGAAATTTCGGAAGGGCTTGCCCCTGTGATCGTGCAGGCACTGGCGCGCATGATCGGCACCTTGCGCGGCAAGGGTTACACCATCGTCATGGTCGAACAGAATTTTCGTTTCGCCGCACCGCTGGCGGATCGATTCTATGTAATGGAGCATGGACAGATCGTCGAAACATTCGCTGCCGCAGCGCTGGAAGAAAAAATGCCGCTATTGCGTACATTGCTGGGCGTCTGATCCGGGTACTGGTGCTACGTGCCATGTCTGGATGTGACGAATTAATGGTGGAGGAAAGCACAAGAAAGCACGAGCATGACAGAACAGGAAACAAAGAGCGAATGCAGCAGACCGGCAGCAAGTGCGCAATTCATATGCGCAATTCACATGCGCATGAGCGAGGCAAAAAACCCGGCATAGAAGTAAGGTGAAGAAACCGGGTGAAGAAGCTAGGTGAACTACCAGAACTAAAAACCACGCAACTCAGGAGACGGCAATGAAAATTTCGCAGAAACCCCGCATCACAGCTCTAGCCATGGCGGTCGCCAGCGCCTGCATGTTCGGCGTTTTGCCGAGCGCTTCGGCCCAGTTGTCCAACGATACCGTCAAGATCGGTTTTCTGACCGATATGTCGAGCGTATATTCGGACATCGATGGCCAGGGCGGCGCCGAAGCGATCCGCATGGCGATCGCCGATTTCGGCGGTACCGTTCTCGGGAAAAAAATCGAGCTGCTGGCTGCCGACCATCAGAACAAGCCCGACATCGCCGCCAGCAAGGCCCGTGAATGGTTCGATCAGCAGGGTGTGGACATGCTCGTCGGTGGCACCAACTCAGGCACGGCACTGGCCGTATCGAAAGCGGCGCTGGAGAAAAAACGGATTTATATGGTCATCGGTGCTGGCTCTTCCAGCCTGACGAACGACCAGTGCTCGCCCTATACCATCCACTACGCCTACGACACGGTAGCTCTAGCAAAGGGTACCGGCGCGGCTGTGGTGAAGCAGGGTGGCAAGAGCTGGTATTTCCTGACAGCCGATTATGCATTCGGTGCGGCACTGGAAGCGGACACTTCGGCAGTGGTCAAGGCAAACGGCGGCACCGTCGTCGGTGCCGTGAAACATCCGTTGGCATCGTCGGATTTTTCCTCCTTCATGTTGCAGGCCCAGAGCTCCAAGGCACAGATTCTCGGACTGGCCAACGCCGGCGGTGACACCATCAACGCCATCAAGGCTGCCAATGAATTCGGCGTTACCAAGACCATGAAGCTGGCCGGTTTGCTGATGTTTATCAACGACGTCCATTCGCTGACCTTGAACCTGACCAAAGGCATGTACCTTACCGATAGCTGGTATTGGGATCAGAACGACGAAACGCGGAAGTGGTCGCGCCGGTATTTTGCAAAAATGAAGAAGATGCCGAGCAGCCTGCAGGCAGCCGATTACTCGGCCACGCTGCAGTATCTCAATTCCGTCAAGGCAGTCGGTAGCGACGATGCCGACAAGGTACTGGCGTACATGAAGAAAACCAAATTCAACGACATGTACGCCAAGAACCACACGTTGCGTGGCGACGGCAGCATGATCCACGACATGTACCTGATGCAGGTGAAGGAGCCGTCGGAATCGAAGTACCCGTGGGACTACTACAAGATCGTGCAGACGATTCCTGGCGAGCAGGCATTTACCGCCAAGGCTGATTCAAAGTGTGCTGCCTGGAAATAGAGTGGAGATCTTTGGTATTCCGCTACAGGCAATGTTGGGCCAGCTGCTTCTTGGGCTGGTCAACGGTTCGTTCTACGCCATGCTGTCGCTCGGGCTTGCCGTGATTTTCGGCTTGCTCAATGTGATCAATTTTGCGCATGGCGCGTTTTACATGATGGGCGCCTTCCTTGCCTGGATGGGGTTGAATTACCTCGGCCTGAATTACTGGGTCATGCTGATTGCGGCGCCATTACTGGTCGGCATCTTCGGCATGGTTATCGAAAAGACCATGCTGCGCTGGCTCTACCGGCTCGATCATCTGTATGGCTTGCTGCTCACGTTCGGCATCACGCTGATGCTGGAAGGATTGTTCCGCTCGGTCTACGGTGTGTCCGGGCAGCCGTACTCGGTTCCCGAGGCGCTGGCCGGCGCAACCGACCTGGGTTTCATGGTGTTACCGAATTATCGTGCCTGGGTCGTGGTGGCGTCGCTCGTGGTTTGTTTTGCGACATGGTTCGTGATCGAAAAAACCAAACTCGGCGCTTATTTGCGTGCCGGAACAGAAAACCCCAAACTGGTCGAGGCCTTCGGCATCAACGTGCCGTTGATGGTGACCCTCACTTACGGCTTCGGCGTGGCTCTGGCAGCCTTTGCGGGCGTCCTGGCGGCACCTGTGATACAGGTCTCGCCTCTGATGGGCTCGAACCTGATCATCACGGTGTTCGCCGTAGTGGTCATTGGCGGCATGGGTTCGATTCTCGGTGCGATCCTGACCGGGCTCGGGCTTGGCGTGATCGAAGGTCTGACACGTGTTTTTTACCCCGAACTTTCGGCCACAGTGGTTTTCATCGCCATGGCCATCGTCCTGATGTTCCGTCCGGCAGGTTTGTTCGGCAAGCAAAAATAGGCATTCCATGAACAAGAAGATTGGTTATGCAATCGTCATTGCTGTGTTGCTGGCAGCGCCGTTTGCGCTTTATCCGGTGTTTTTGATGAAACTGTTGTGCTTCGTCCTCTTCGCCTGCGCCTTCAATCTGCTGATCGGCTTCACCGGTCTGCTGTCATTCGGACACGCCGCGTTTTTCGGTGGCGGTGGTTATGTTGCCGGCCATGCGCTGGCTACCCTGGGCGTGCCGTCCGAGCTAGGGTTGGTGCTTGGCACCGCCACTGGCGCGCTGCTTGGGCTTGTTATCGGTAGCCTGGCGATTCGCCGCCAAGGCATCTATTTCACGATGATCACTCTGGCGCTGGCGCAAATGTTCTATTTCGTGGCACTGCAGGCGCCATTTACTGGTGGCGAGGATGGCTTGCAAGGGGTACCTCGCGGCAAACTGATCGGTGTCGTGGATCTTTCGCACGACCTGACGATGTACTACGTCGTGCTGGCAATTGTGGTCGCAGCATTCGCCCTGATCGGCCGTATCGTGCATTCGCCGTTCGGGCAGGTGCTCAAGGCAATCAAGGAAAACGAGCCCCGCGCGATTTCGCTAGGGTATGACGTTGATCGCTATAAATTGCTGGCGTTCGTGCTGTCTGCAGCATTGGCCGGCTTGGCTGGTGCCACCAAGACCCTGGTGCTTGGGTTCGCAACGCTCACTGATGTCCACTGGTCGATGTCCGGGCTTGTGGTACTGATGACGCTGGTTGGCGGCATGGGTACGTTGATCGGTCCGGTGGTGGGGGCGATTGTCATCATCGTTCTTGAAAACAAGCTTGGCGAATTCGGCAACCTGATGGCCGATTTGACCACCATCGAATGGTTCCGCTCACTAGGCGAATCGGTGACCATCGTCACTGGCTTGATCTTCATTATCTGCGTGCTGGCTTTTCGACGCGGCATCGTTGGTGAAATTGTCGCGCGCTTGAAGAAGCGAGTGGTGTTCTAGGCAAAAAGCGATTGCCTCCATAGCAATGACCATAGCTTCGACAGGCAAAAAAACACCCGCTCGGGGCGGGTGTTTCATTCGTGGCTCGAGTCCTATTTTCTTGATTTACCACGTGGTGCGGCACACGCCAGTAAGCCCAGGCAAAGCAATGCGATCGATGCGGGTTCAGGAATGTCAGTGACTGGCGGCACTGCTCTGGCCTCCGCAAAAAATGCCGGACCATTAGCCGCACTTAAACCGCGGCCAGCGTAGTTCAACACGGCCGCTCCTGCGCCCGTGCTGGTATCGATCCTGGGGATCTCTGTTCCCGATACGCTAAACAAGTTGATATTGTCATTCGACGTCAAGCCAAATACGCTGGCACAACCGATCGAGCTGACAGCAGTGCCCGCACCGTTGGCTGGATCAATTCTAACAAGTGAATCAGCGCCGATTGCCGAGGAAAGGAACAGGCCTCCAGCAACAAATGCCAGATCGCCCGATGAGTTGTAGGACACGGGATTGTTGCCATCGCTCAAGATGGAGTTAGCCCGGCCAGTTGAAGTGTCGATGCTGTAAAGACTGTTGTTGGCTGCGTACAGCGTGCCGTTGGCGTCGAAAACCAGCGAGTTCAGACTGATACCGCTACCGTAATTACCGATTAATGTTGTTGCAGCGGTGCTCTTGTTAGCCGAAAAAAGCTGATCGAACGAGATGCTAAAAAGGTTACCGGCATTATTAAACGCGATGTCCGTCAGTATGCGTCCCGTGTCGCCGATTATCTTTACCACGCTGTTTTCTACATCGACCGTGCCCAATTTGCCGGCGGAGTCGTCGATATGTAGAAGTGGACCAGCCATTGCGTTCGATGATATTCCTGACACCAACAGTAGGGTGGAAAGTAAAGTAAGCAACCGCTTGAAAAATGTGGATATTTGATACCCGTTAAATTATTTTCAAACGGCAACCTGTTGGCGATCCAAGCAATTATTGTGCCTATTGTTGAAAAGTTTAAAATTGATAGGGTTAGTATTGAAAACTAGATTTATTACCGGTTTTCTTACAAAGAATATAAGATTTTTCGACGGTAATGAAAATTTTTGACAGCAGACGAATGCGGCTATAAGAATAGCGAGTCCCAGAGATGTTGCTCATATGTCCCTCCACTCAAGGTGTGGACCGGATTGTCCACGACAGCCTCGAATTGCTTTCGTACGATGTCACAGGTGTTGTTTGGAACATTGATTGCTACTGCAGGCTTCCAGCTTCTGCTGTAATCGAGCGATCTTGTTTGTATTAAAAAACGCCTAAGTCGACCAAATAAAAAAGGACCAAGATTAATGTCACAAAAGTTGCTGACTTTTTATATTCGACCAGATAGACAAGCATGACAGATTATCTTCTTCTGGCTTTTGCCGCACTACTAGCAGGCTTAATCGATGCCGTCGTTGGAGGCGGGGGCTTGATCCAGGTGCCTGCGTTGTTTTCAGTGCTGCCGAATGCTGCCCCTGCTTCTCTGCTCGGAACCAGCAAGCTTGCAGGTGTGTGGGGCACCGCGGTTTCTGCATTCAGTTATGGTCGCCGGGTTCGCATGGAATGGGGCACAATCATCCCAGCGACGGCGGCAGCATTTGGCGCCGCATTTGCTGGCGCCTATACTGTGACAAAGATCCCACCAGATTTTTTGCGGCAACTTTTGCCTTTGATTCTGATTGCTGTCGCAGTCTATACATTCATGAAAAAGGATTTTGGCGCGATTCATGCGCCCGTCCACCGGGGTGGACGGGAAAAGGTATTTGCTTTGCTGGCGGGATCCGGTATCGGGTTTTATGACGGCTTCTTCGGGCCGGGCACCGGGAGTTTCCTGGTTTTCATATTCGTCCGCTTTTTTGGGTTCAATTTCCTAGGCGCTTCGGCAACGGCAAAGGTAGTAAATGTCGCGTGCAATATCGCAGCGCTCATGTGGTTCGGGTATAGCGGAAATGTACTGTGGCAGCTAGGCTTGATGATGGCTGTCTGCAATATTGCCGGCTCGTTGATCGGCACACGCGTGGCGATTCGGTACGGCAGCGTCTTTGTTCGCAAAGCCTTCCTTTGGGTTGTCAGTGGGCTAATCATTAAAACGTTCTACGATGGATTTTTGAAGTAGGAGTTGTTGTTGGCGAGCTGTTTCACGTGAAACACGCCGAATGATCTCGAAATGTTCTTAGGCAGTTCAAGCCGCTCCCATGCGTTCCACGTGAAACACTAAGAAGAATCGTCGAGCGCCCCGCTACGTTCCACGTGAAACAATCGCCATACTTGGTATCAGCTAATTTCGTCAATCAATTATCAAAAAAGCGTGAGCCCATGAAAGAGTGCCTATAATTGAGCCTCTACAAGAAAATGTGGCGCGCACAATGAACTTTCCTTCGGAATTTGACGTAATTGTGATCGGCGGCGGCCATGCCGGCACGGAGGCCGCTCTGGCATCCGCTCGAATGGGCAGAAAAACGCTACTGTTGACGCACAACATCGAGACGCTTGGGCAAATGTCATGTAATCCATCAATCGGTGGTATCGGCAAGGGCCACCTTGTGCGAGAAGTCGATGCGTTGGGCGGCGCGATGGCTATCGCCACCGATGAGGCCGGTATCCAGTTTCGCGTCTTAAACTCCAGCAAAGGCCCTGCAGTGCGCGCAACCCGCGCGCAAGCCGACCGCATCCTTTACAAACAAGCCATTCGTAGCCGCCTTGAAAGCCAGCCGAATCTCTGGTTGTTTCAACAGGCGGTCGACGATTTGCTAGTGCAAGGTGGCCGAGTTGTGGGCGCGGTAACGCAAATCGGCGTGGTCTTTAAAAGCAGGGCAGTGGTACTGACTGCCGGCACTTTCCTGAACGGTAAAATTCACGTCGGATTAAATAACCATTCGGCTGGCCGGGCAGGGGATGCGCCGGCGGTAGCTTTGTCAGCACGCCTGAAAGAACTCAAATTACCTCAAGGGCGATTGAAAACCGGTACGCCGCCACGGATCGACGGCCGCACCATCGATTTTTCCGTGATGCAGGAGCAGCCAGGCGATCTTGATCCGGTGCCGGTGTTCTCGGTGCGCGGAACGGCTGCGATGCATCCGCGCCAAGTGCCATGCTGGATAACGCACACCAACGAACGAACGCACGACTTGATCCGTGCGGGGCTGGACCGCAGCCCGATGTACACCGGCGTAATCGAGGGGGTAGGGCCGCGTTATTGTCCTTCCATCGAAGACAAAATCCACCGGTTTGCGGATAAAGCCTCGCATCAAATATTCCTTGAGCCAGAAGGGCTCACTACCAATGAATTCTATCCAAACGGCATTTCCACAAGCTTGCCATTTGACGTGCAATTGTCGCTCGTGCAATCAATGCGCGGACTGGAGTCGGCCCATATCCTGCGACCCGGTTATGCGATCGAGTATGACTACTTTGATCCGCGAGGCTTGAAAGCGTCACTGGAGACAAAGACCATTGACAGCTTGTTCTTCGCTGGACAGATCAATGGCACCACCGGGTATGAAGAAGCCGCTGCACAAGGTTTGCTTGCGGGCATAAATGCCGCACTGCAATCTTCCGGGCTGGCTGCGTGGACGCCGCGACGCGATCAGGCTTACCTGGGCGTTTTGGTGGATGATTTGATCACCCAGGGTGTGCAGGAACCTTACCGCATGTTCACCAGCAGGGCAGAGTACCGCCTCAGCCTGCGTGAAGATAATGCCGACATGCGCCTGACCGAAATTGGCCGAGCGCTTGGCTGTGTCGACGATGTGCAATGGGCAGCGTTTGAAATCAAGCGGGAAGCTGTTGCCGTGGAGATGCAGCGTTTGAAGTCAACCTGGATAAATCCGCGGGTGGTTGCCGAGGCCGAAGCCCATCGCCTGCTCGGAACTGGTCTGGAGCGAGAGTACGCGCTTGCTGATCTTTTACGCAGGCCGAATGTGAGTTATGCGCAGTTGATGAGCTTGCGTGGTTTGGCCGGCGAGGATCTGGCAGGCCCGGGGGTTGTCGATGAAGTGGTCAGGGAGCAAATTGAAATCCAGCTGAAATACGCCGGGTACATCGAGCGTCAGGCCAAAGAAGTGGAGCGCCAGGAGCATTATGAGAATCTGGTGTTGCCCGACGAGTTCGACTACCTCGACATCGGTGCGCTTTCCACTGAAGTGCGACAAAAGCTGCACCGTCAACGCCCGCAGACCATTGGCCAGGCTTCACGTATTTCCGGCGTCACGCCAGCGGCAATTTCGTTGCTGCTCGTGCATCTCAAGAAAAATGCGCTAAACGATTCAATCGCACCTCGTGCGATAGCCGACACGGCAACCTGATTAGCGGCATACGACACAAATGAATCCGGATATTGACAAAAAACTATTGGCAGATGTGCCACCCATGGCGCCAAGCACATCGATCCACGGACAACAGTTGCGGGCGGGCGCAGCGTCTATAGGCTTGACGCTATCCGATAACCAGTTCGTGCAATTACTGGATTACATGACGTTGCTAGTGAAATGGAACGCCGTCTACAATCTGACCGCAATCCGCGATCCGGCGCAAATGGTGTCGAATCACTTGCTCGATTGCCTTGCAGTCGTCACTGCATTCCGTGGCGCCAAACGCGTACTCGACGTCGGTGCTGGTGCCGGCTTGCCCGGCATTATCCTTGCAATATGGGCACACGAAGCGGAGCCTGCCATGCGCATTACCTTGGTCGATACCGTGCACAAAAAAACGGCATTTCTTAACCAGGTCAAGGCAGAACTGAGGCTAGACAACGTAGTCGTCATCACCGCGCGCGTGGAACAGCTGCGCCTGGACACACCATTTGACATCATCACATCGCGGGCATTCGCCGAACTCGGGGATTTTGTTACTTGGTCGGGGCACTTATTGGCAAGCAACGGTCATTTTTTGGCCATGAAAGGGACCGTCCCTGAGGACGAAATTCTTTGTCTGCCAGTACCGTGGGCAGTCAGCGAGATCCGGCAACTGACGGTGCCGACCCTGGCAGCACAGCGTCACTTGATCCGCATTGCCAAGCAACCTGAGGCGACCGCAAGCGCTATAGCGAAAGACAATCCGCCCGAAACGGCCAATGCGCTGCCAGCCGGACTACAATATGGCCCGGATCATGCAGCGTGCGTGCACCACCGCATTACATAGAAGACGGATCCCACTTTTCATGGCAAACATCTTTTGCGTCGCAAATCAAAAAGGCGGCGTCGGCAAGACCACGACTACCGTCAACCTCGCTGCCGGGCTGGCAAAGTTGTCCAAGCGCGTGCTACTGGTCGACCTGGACCCACAAGGCAATGCGACCATGGGTGCCGGTATCAATAAGTCGACGCTAAAAACCTCGATTTACGAAGTGCTGCTGGGCATGTCGGATGTGCAGACAGCCCGCGTCACCTCGGAAGCAGGTAACTTCGACGTGCTGCCTGCAAACCGCGAACTTGCCGGCGCTGAAGTCGAAATGGTCGAACTCGAGCAGCGTGAAGCACGGCTGAAACAGGCGCTGGCTTTGGTCAGCGACGATTACGACTTCATACTAGTCGATTGCCCACCCGCCCTGTCGATGCTGACCTTAAATGGCTTGTGCGCTGCCCATGGCGTGATTATTCCGATGCAATGCGAATACTATGCGCTTGAAGGCTTGTCCGATCTGGTCAACACCATCAAGAAGGTGCATGCCAAGCTAAACCCGGACTTGAAGATCATCGGTCTGCTGCGGGTTATGTTCGATCCACGCATGACGTTGTCGCAACAAGTGTCGGCTCAACTTGAAGCCCATTTCGGGGACAAGATTTTCCGTACCATCATTCCTCGCAACGTTCGTCTGGCAGAGGCGCCTTCCTACGGGATGCCCGGCGTGAGCTTCGATCCCGGCTCCAAGGGAGCACAGGCCTATCTCGCCTTCAGTGCAGAGATGGTGCAGCGTACAGCGCAGTTCAACAAGCCACCCAAAGCACCACGAGTGCCGGCGCGGGTGTAAGTCCACACTAGAGAATGGTGAAAGTTCCGATGGAATCCGAAAAGATCATGGTTACTAAAAAACACAAAGGCCTGGGTCGTGGCCTTGACGCCCTACTGGGTGGCTCCGGGGATTTCACCCAATTAGCGCCAATTGCCGGTGCGCCTTCCTCACTACCCGTCATTAATCTGCAAGCCGGCAAGTACCAGCCACGAACGCGCATGGACGAGGGCGCCCTGAACGAGCTTGCCGCCTCGATCAAGGCGCAGGGTTTGCTGCAGGCGATTTTGGTGCGACCGATCATGGCCGACAGCGGCTTGCCGCAATACGAGATCATTGCCGGCGAGCGCCGTTTTCGTGCAGCGCAACTGGCAGGGCTGACCGAGGTGCCGGTACTGGTCAAGGATGTCGACGATCAGGCCGCCGCAGCCATGGCCCTGATCGAGAACATTCAGCGCGAAGATCTGAACCCCCTGGAAGAAGCGCAGGGCATCCAACGCCTGATCAGCGATTTTGCTTTCACCCACGAACAGGCAGCCGGTGCGGTAGGGCGCTCGCGCAGCGCAGTTTCGAACCTGCTGCGTCTGCTCAACCTCGCCAAACCCGTGCAGACGATGCTCATGGCCGGCGACCTCGACATGGGACACGCCAGGGCGCTGCTGGCAGTCGACGCCGCGACCCAAATCATCCTGGCCAGTCAGGTGATTGCCAAACGCCTGTCGGTGCGTGAAGCCGAAAGGCTGGTTGCCCGCACGACCGAAGAACAGGCCGTCGGTTTCAAGCCACGCGAGCCAAATCGTGAAAAATCACGCGATCTGCAGCGGGTTGAAGAAGAATTATCCGATCTGCTGGCAACACCGGTCACGATTCGGGTCGGTGCCCGGCATCACGGTACGGTATCCATCGACTTCGCTGGCAACGACGCGCTTGACAGCATCATCGCGCGGTTACGGGGAGCGGTCATTACGGAGTAAGAGCCCGCCAGCGCAGGTGGTACCAGTGCCAGTGGAAGAGCAGGTGGAATTCCTGGAATGGGGGGATTCTTGAGCAGCAAAGGTTTGACGCGCATCGAATATTCCCTTTATAATCCCGTGGCTTTGTAATGGACCCGACTGTATTTTTGACGGTCCGCATGTTTTACCCGCCAACCAGTAGCAATCTGCACCCTGAATCCGATGCTGCGTATAGTAATGCTGCAACTTGCAGCGACGATTGTCGTGGCCTGCATTTGCGGTGTACTGGGTGGGATTCCCGGCTTCGTGTCGGCATTGCTGGGAGGTTTGTGTTGCGTGGTGCCGAACGGGTTGTTTGCTCTTCGCCTGTTTGCCAGCGCCCGCAGTGCCGGCGGTGCAAATCCAATTTCGTTTTTTATCGGTGAATTTGTCAAGATTGCATTGACGGTCGGCTTCCTCGGGGCAGCCGCCTGGTTCTACCGCGACCTGAACTGGCTGGCGCTACTCGCCGCCTTCATCGTGGCGCTAAAAAGTTACATCATCTTATTATTTAGGCACTAACATGGCGACTGAAGCGACTACCGGCGCGGCTGCGAATCACGCACCCACGGCCTCCGAATACATCGTGCATCACCTCGGGCACCTGTCTACGAAACATCAGGACAAGATCGTCGATTTCTCGATTCTGAATCTGGATACGATTTTCTGGTCTGTCTTTGCTGGCATGTTGGGTTGCACGATCATGTATCTGGCTGCCCGCAGGGCAACGTCCGGCGTGCCCGGCCGGTTCCAGGCTGCCGTTGAAATGGTGTACGAAATGGTCGACAATCAGGCCAAGGGAATCGTTCACGGCGACCGCAGTTTCATCGCACCGCTGGCGCTGACCATCTTCATCTGGGTCGCCTTGATGAATTCGCTGGATTTCTTGCCCGTAGACATGTTCTCTGCATTGTTTTCCCTGCTCGGCGTCGAAAACATTTTTCCTTACCATCGGGTAGTCCCAACTGCCGATCTCAACGGCACCATGGGCATCGCGCTTGGCGTTTTTGCTTTGATGATTTATTACAATATCAAGATCAAGGGCGGCGGCGGTTTCATTCACGAATTGTTCGCAGCGCCTTTCGGCATCTGGCTCGCACCATTCAACCTGCTGCTCAACGTTATCGAATTCGCTGCCAAGACCGTATCGCTGGCAATGCGACTGTTCGGCAACATGTTCGCTGGCGAATTGCTTTTCCTGCTCATCGCGTTGCTCGGTTCGACCGCCACCGTGTTCGGTTTCTTCGGCCAGGTCGTTGCCGGTTCGGTCTGGGCGATCTTTCATATCCTGATTGTGTTCCTGCAGGCGTTCATTTTCATGATGTTGACTCTGGTCTACATCGGACAGGCCCACGAAGGACATTAATTTGCAGGATGGCTGGGTCGCAGGATCGTAGTACCGGTTTGCTGGTTTTGATTCATTTTCATTTACGCGTTTTTAAACTTTTAATTTCAACCTTGAAGGAATTGTCATGACTGATCTCTCATTTGTAGCACTGGCGTGTGGCTTGATCATCGGCTTGGGCGCAATTGGCGCCTGTATTGGTATCGCAATCATGGGCGGCAAATACCTCGAAGCATCGGCACGTCAGCCTGAATTGATGAATACCCTGCAAACCAAGATGTTCCTGCTGGCTGGTCTGATCGACGCTGCGTTCCTGATCGGTGTTGGTATCGCCATGTTGTTCGCATTCGCGAACCCGTTCGTCGCTAAATAATCACCATTTGGGCTGTACCTCGTGCCGAGGAACGGCTGATTGTATTTTGCCAAGGAAACAACCATGAACCTTAATGCAACTCTGTTTGCACAGTTCGTGGTCTTCTTCATCCTCGCCGGCTTTACGATGAAATTCGTATGGCCGCCGTTGACGAAAGCGCTCGACGAGCGTGCCAGGAAGATCGCGGACGGTTTGGCCGCTGCCGAACGTGGCAAGACGGAAATGGCTGCCGCCGAAAAGCGCGTGCAGGCACAACTTGCATCCGCCAACGAAGCGGGCCAGAAACGCGTCGGTGACGCCGAGAAGCATGCGCTGTCCATCATCGAAGAAGCCAAGAAAACGGCTTTGATCGAAGCGGACCGTATTCTTGTGGCTGCCAGAGCAGACGCCAACCAGCAGGTCACGCAGGCGCGTGAAGCGTTGCGGGACCAGGTTGCCACGCTTGCGGTAAAAGGCGCGGAACAGATTCTCAAGCGTGAAGTCAATGCCTCGGTTCACGCCGATCTGTTGAATTCCCTGAAGACCGAGTTGTAATCATGGCTGAACTCGCAACCGTCGCCCGTCCTTACGCAGAAGCGCTGTTTCGTGTCGCCCAGGCAACCGATCTGAACGCCTGGTCACGTTTGGTCAGTGAAATGGCCGCAATCGCCGCTAATCCGGATTTTCGCGCGTTTGCGCACAACCCGAAGATCGCAGATGCCGACGTGAGCGCCGTATTCTTTTCGGCCGTCAAGGAGCCTGTTGGCGCCGAAGCGAAAAACTTCATAGCAATGCTGGTGGAAAATGGCCGGCTCACACTGCTGCCCGAAATCGACGAGCAATTCCAGGTGTTGAAAAATGCCCAGGAAGGGGCGGCTGATGCCGCAATCGTCAGTGCTTATCCACTGTCGCCGGCACAGGTCGGCGAATTGCTCGTGACGTTGCAAAAGAAATTCGGTCGCAAGCTCAATCCGCTGGTAACGGTCGATCCGTCTCTGATCGGCGGTGTACGGGTTGTCGTCGGTGATGAAGTCCTCGACACGTCGGTGCGCGCCAAGCTGCAACAAATGCAGGTGGCGTTGACGGCGTAGTGCGCTCAATGCAGTCAATCGCTGGTCCCCGCGTAGGCACAAAGAACAATTTTAGGAGTTTATATGCAACTCAACCCGTCTGAAATCAGCGAGCTGATCAAGAGCCGGATACAAGGTCTGGGCGATGGCGCCGAGATCCGTAATCAGGGTACCGTTATTTCCGTCTCCGACGGTATTTGCCGCATCCACGGTCTGTCCGACGTGATGCAGGGTGAAATGCTGGAGTTTCCCGGCAATACCTTCGGGCTGGCGCTGAATCTGGAGCGCGACTCCGTCGGCTCCGTGATCCTGGGTGATTACGAACACATTTCCGAAGGTGATACGGTCAAGTGCACCGGCCGCATTCTGGAAGTGCCTATCGGCCCTGAGCTCAAGGGTCGCGTCGTCAATGCCCTCGGTCAGCCGATTGATGGCAAAGGCCCGATCAATGCCAAGCTGACGGCACCGATCGAAAAGATCGCGCCAGGCGTTATTGCTCGTCAATCGGTGTCGCAACCGATGCAGACCGGCCTGAAGTCGATCGATGCCATGGTGCCGATCGGCCGCGGTCAACGCGAACTGATTATTGGTGACCGCCAAACCGGTAAGAGCGCGGTCGCCATCGACGCCATCATCAACCAGAAGGGGCAGGACGTAACGTGTATCTACGTCGCCATCGGCCAGAAGGCATCGTCGATCAAGAACATCGTTCGCTCGCTGGAATTGCATGGCGCGATGGAATACACGATCGTCGTCGCCGCGTCGGCGTCGGAATCGGCAGCGATGCAATACGTCTCGCCATACTCCGGTTGTGCCATGGGCGAATATTTCCGTGATCGCGGCCAGGATGCATTGATCGTGTACGACGATCTGTCCAAACAAGCCGTGGCTTATCGCCAGGTATCACTGTTGCTGCGCCGTCCGCCAGGTCGCGAAGCCTATCCCGGCGATGTGTTTTACCTGCACAGCCGTTTGCTGGAGCGGGCCGCACGCGTGAATGCGGATTATGTCGAAGCGTTCACCAAAGGCGAAGTGACCGGCAAGACGGGTTCGCTCACTGCATTGCCAATCATCGAAACCCAGGCGGGCGACGTTTCGGCTTTCGTGCCGACCAACGTGATTTCAATCACCGACGGTCAGATCTTTCTCGAAACCTCCCTGTTCAACTCGGGTGTGCGGCCAGCGATCAACGCCGGTATTTCAGTTTCACGAGTAGGTGGCGCAGCGCAGACCAAGGTCATCAAGGGTCTCTCTGGCGGTATTCGTACCGATCTGGCGCAGTACCGCGAATTAGCAGCGTTTGCGCAGTTCGCTTCAGACCTGGACGAATCGACCCGCAAGCAGCTCGACCGTGGCGCCCGGGTCACCGAGTTGCTGAAGCAGGCACAGTACTCGCCACTGCCGATCTCGCTGATGGCGGCCTCGTTGTTTGCCGTCAACAAGGGTTTTCTGGACGATATCGAAGTCAAGCGCGTATTGCCGTTCGAGGCCGGTCTGCACGGTTTCCTGAAATCGAGCCATGCACCGTTGCTGCAAAAGATCGAAGACAGCAAGCAACTCGACAAGGATGCCGAAGCGGCGTTGTCGGCGGCAGTAGCCAGCTTCAAGCAGTCGTTCTGATCGGCTGTATCGGTAGTTAAGGGAACCGCAGGGAACGGTGGTCAAAGGATCGGAAGTTCAGCGATTGGATTTACCAGATCGGAGATGTGACTCATGGCAGTCGGCAAGGAAATACGAGGCAAGATCAAGAGCGTAGAAAATACGAAGAAGATCACCAAGGCAATGGAAATGGTTGCGGCGTCGAAGATGCGCAAGGCGCAGGAGCGCATGCGCTCGGCGCGCCCGTACAGCGACAAGATTCGCAATATCGCTGCAAATCTGGCGCAAGCGAATCCTGAGTACACGCATCCGTTCATCATTACCCAGGATGCGGCTAAAACAGTGGGTGTGATCGTGGTTACGACCGACAAGGGACTGTGCGGCGGCCTGAACACGAACGCCTTGCGTCTGCTGATGACCAAGACCCGTGATCTGGAGCTGAAAGGCAACAAGATCCAGGCAGTGGCAATCGGTAACAAAGGGTTGGGTTTTCTGAATCGTATCGGCGCCAACATCGTCGCGCATGCAATCCAGCTTGGCGATGCGCCGCATCTGGATCAACTGATCGGGCCGGTCAAAGTACTGCTGGACGCGTATCAGGAAGGGCGGCTCGACGCGGTCTACATCGTTTATACCAAGTTCATCAATACGATGAAGCAGGAGCCGACGCTGGAGCAGTTGCTGCCATTGTCGGCTGACCGGATGCAGAGTGACAAGGACAACCTGGCCTGGGATTATCTTTACGAGCCGGATGCGCAAGCCGTGATCGATGAGCTGCTGGTGCGTTATGTCGAGGCGTTGATTTATCAGGCAGTCGCGGAGAACCTAGCCTCGGAGCAATCGGCGCGTATGGTGGCGATGAAGTCGGCCAGCGATAACGCAGGGAATGTGATCGGCGAATTGAAGCTGATCTACAACAAAACCCGGCAAGCAGCGATTACGAAAGAGCTTTCCGAGATTGTTGCAGGCGCGGCGGCTGTCTAAAAAATTGCAGGACAGAGTTGAGATGCGCCGAAGCGCGTCACGCTACTTTGTCCCCAACTGACTGGCGCAGCAATTCAGGACACGTTTTTAACCAGATTTTAAATTACTTAAATTGAAGGAACGAACATGGCTGACGGCAAAATCGTTCAGTGTATCGGGGCTGTGGTGGACGTTGAGTTTCCGCGCAATGCGATGCCCAAGGTGTATGACGCCTTGAAGATGGAAGGTTCGGAGTTGACCCTTGAAGTGCAGCAGCAGCTCGGTGACGGTATCGTCCGCACGATTGCATTGGGCACATCCGATGGCTTGCGCCGGGGCATGATCATTCAGAACACCGGTCGCCCGATCATGGTGCCGGTCGGCAAAGCCACGCTCGGCCGCATCATGGACGTACTCGGCAACCCGATCGACGAATGCGGCCCGGTCAGTCATGATCAGATGGCTTCGATCCACCGTAAGGCGCCGGTGTACGACGAATTGTCGCCGTCGCAAGACCTGCTGGAAACCGGTATCAAAGTGATCGATCTGGTCTGCCCGTTCGCCAAGGGCGGCAAGGTCGGCCTGTTCGGCGGTGCCGGCGTCGGCAAGACCGTCAACATGATGGAACTGATCAACAACATCGCCAAAGCCCACAGCGGCTTGTCGGTGTTTGCCGGTGTCGGCGAACGTACCCGTGAGGGCAACGACTTCTATCACGAGATGGCGGATGCCAAGGTCGTCGATCTGGAAAACCCGGAAAACTCCAAGGTTGCCATGGTCTACGGCCAGATGAACGAGCCGCCGGGCAACCGCCTGCGCGTCGCGTTGACCGGTCTGACGATCGCTGAATCATTCCGTGACGAAGGCAAGGACGTGCTGTTTTTCGTCGACAATATCTATCGCTTCACGCTGGCCGGTACCGAAGTCTCGGCGTTGTTGGGCCGGATGCCCTCGGCCGTGGGTTACCAGCCGACGCTGGCTGAAGAGATGGGCCGTCTACAAGAGCGCATCACCTCGACCAAGACCGGTTCGATCACCTCGATCCAGGCCGTCTATGTGCCAGCTGACGATTTGACCGATCCATCGCCAGCCACCACCTTCGCTCACCTGGATTCAACCGTGGTGCTTTCGCGTGACATCGCGTCGCTCGGTATCTATCCTGCGGTCGATCCGCTGGATTCGACGTCGCGTCAGCTCGACCCGCTGGTCGTTGGCCAGGATCATTACGATACTGCTCGCGCTGTTCAGGGTACGCTGCAGCGTTACAAGGAATTGCGCGACATTATTGCCATTCTGGGCATGGACGAACTGGCGCCGGACGACAAGCTGCTGGTGGCGCGCGCACGGAAGATGCAACGTTTCCTGTCGCAGCCTTTCCATGTCGCCGAAGTGTTTACCGGTTCGCCCGGCAAATACGTTTCGCTGAAAGATACGATCAAAGGTTTCAAGATGATCGCATCGGGCGAACTCGATCATCTGCCGGAGCAAGCGTTCTACATGGTCGGCACGATCGAAGAAGCCATCGAAAAAGCCAAGAAAATCAACTAATCCCGGCGCTGATCGCTGAACAGGAAACGACATGGCACACACTATTCACGTCGATGTGGTCTCCGCGGAAGAGCAGATTTTTTCCGGTGAGGCCGAATTCATCGCGTTGCCCGGCGAAGCAGGCGAGCTGGGTATTTTCCCGAAGCATACGCCTCTGATGACGCGTATTCGTCCGGGTGCGGTGCGCATTCGCGTGCCGGGCCAAGCCGAAGAAGTATTTGTCTTCGTTGCCGGTGGTTTGCTGGAAGTGCAGCCGGACAGCGTCACGGTTCTTGCCGACACGGCAATTCGTGGCGGCGACCTCGATCTTGCGAAAGCAACCGAAGCCAAGAAGCGAGCCGAGGAAGCGATGGTGAATCAGGAATCGAAAATTGATTACGCTGCAGCCCAGGCCGAGCTATCGGTAGCCATCGCACAACTGGCGGCAATCGCCAGGTTGCGTCAAAAGCGCTGATTCGATTATCGGCACGTCCAGAGAAAGCAGCTTCGGCTGCTTTTTTTGTGTGCAAAAACCAGCAAAAGCGCCAACTGCCAGGACTTGATCCCTGTGTTTCGGGTTTGGGCGATAATGCGCACTCACGAAAATCCTTGAAACTATGCGATCGCTGCCATGTCTTCACCATTTGCGCCATTAAAAAACGACACCTTCATCCGCGCGTTGCTGCGTCAACCGACCGATTACACGCCGCTTTGGCTGATGCGCCAGGCCGGTCGCTACCTGCCTGAATACAATGCCACCCGCAAACGCGCAGGGTCGTTTCTTGGTCTGGCAAAAAATCCTGACTATGCCACCGAAGTCACGCTGCAGCCGCTGGCGCGCTTTCCACTCGATGCCGCAATACTTTTCTCAGACATCCTGACGGTGCCGGATGCCATGGGCCTGGGGTTGTATTTTGCCGATGGTGAGGGGCCAAAATTCGAGCGGCCGCTACGCGACGAAGCAGCCGTGCTGGCTTTGCAGACACCAACACCCGGCTCCCTGCAGTATGTGTACGATGCCGTGACGCAGATTCGTCGGGAGCTCGATGGCAAGGTGCCTTTAATCGGGTTCGCCGGAAGCCCGTGGACGCTGGCATGCTATATGGTCGAGGGTGGTGGCAGCACCGACTACCGGCGCGTCAAGACGATGCTCTACAGTCGCCCCGATTTGATGCACCACATTCTGCGCACGAATGCAGAAGCCGTCGCGGTCTACCTCAATGCCCAGATCGATGCTGGCGCCCAGGCCGTGATGATATTCGATTCATGGGGCGGGGCATTGGCCGATGGCGCCTTCCAGGAATTCTCGTTGGGTTACATGCAGATGATCGTGGAACGCCTGCAGCGCGAAAAGGACGGAGTGCGAATTCCCTGCATCGTCTTCACCAAGGGAGGTGGTTTGTGGCTGGAACAGATCGCAGCCATCGGCGCAGACGCCCTCGGGTTGGATTGGACTGTCGACCTTACCAAAGCGCGCAGCGCCGTCGGTGCGCAGGTAGCACTACAGGGGAACCTGGACCCGGTTGTGCTGTTTGCCAGCCCGGACCAGATTCGGCACGAAGTGGCAAAAGTACTCGACGCTTTTGGCATGCCGTCGGCAGGACATGGCCATGTATTCAATCTCGGGCACGGAATTTCTCAATTCACGCCACCGGAATCTGTCAGCGTACTCGCAGAAGCGGTTCATGACTTGAGCCGCAAGATGCATGGTCAGGTCAATTAGGCAGCGAGTCTGGAATACGAATGCAGAGCGTCAAATAAAGAGTTGTGCACAGGATGCGAAGAGTTTGAAGGCAATCGAATTTTGTGAGAATCGCAAAATCGCGTTATATTGAGAGGCGTAACCTTATGATTTTAATGAAAATTAAATAAATAAGAGTTTTTGCCTGGTGTCATTCTTGATGCGGAATAACGTTTCCGCACGGATTTTCGCTCAATTATCCACAAAGTTATCCACAGGATGGATCGGTGTTGGAGACGTGCCTTTGCATGATTCAAACGGCCGCAGCCTGTTTCCTGAAGAATAATATTTCTTCACGCTAGTTCATCTCCGTCGAATTGATATTTTCGAAATGCCGTGTGTCACCTGATTAGTGCGGCTTGTCGTGTCGTCATCGTGCTTGGAAGTACTTGACGCAAGTTGAAAACAGCTACTTATTCACATTATTCAGCCGCCGGTTAAATGCAAAATAACTTCGCAAAATTTTTTTCAGGGAATTTCATGCATTTACAAGTGGTTGATTATTATAGGTTTTATTTTTGCACGTCCGACAAGCAATCTATTGGAACCCGCATGGATACAGGCCTGCATCGTGTCAAGAGGGGTGTTATCCCCAAAGTTATCCACAGGGTCTGTGGATAGTACAAAAAGTCTATTCGAAACCGGGACTTAGCGAAAATTTTGAGGGAGAGACCGAAGACCGAGGCATAAAGTTACTTTATAGTAATTGTTAGGTCGATTGACTTCCGTAATTATTTCGGGGTCGGGATAACTGATTTGACTGAAAATTTTGCCTTGCCAATGAACATCCAGCATAGTTATACACAAAATGTGGAATTGTCTTGTTTGCGCGTAAAGACTGAAATATATTTTTTCTTCTTTTTTATTATTTTATAACTGGTTGATTTAAAGAGGTTTTATTTTTGTGCGTGTTTTCATCAATCTATCGGAGGCGGCGTCGTTGCTCGCTCCAGGCCTTGTCAAGTGCTCGTTATCCACAAAGTTATCCACAGATACAGTGGATAAACCAAAAAACGCTTATAAAACGGCACGTTAGAGCGTTATATAAGGCTCCTGATTAACTCCGTGAAACAACTCATCCTTAGGGTGGCGCTAGACACACCGCTTGATTTCTGCTTCGACTATGCCTGGAATGAAAACGGTGCCGAACCGGGGCCAACGGTGGGTCAACTGGTTGTCGTACCGTTCGGGCGACGAGAAGTTGTAGGCGTCATCATTGAAATCGTGACCACTACCGATGTGGCACCCGATAAGCTCAAGTCGGCAATCCTGGTGCGTACCGACCTGTCGCCGTTGGCGCCGCAGTGGCAGGCACTGTGCCTGTTCGCGGCAGATTACTATCAGCGCCCGCTGGGCGAGGTAATGCTACCCGGTTTGCCCAAGAACCTCAGGGCGATCAAGCCGACCGCCTTGAAACGGGCACTCGTCAGGGCAGGCGCGGCGCAACCGCAGCACGACGCCACGCCTGCGCCGGCGCATACCCTTACGCCCGCTCAGAGCGAGGTTGCCCAAGCGATCGCCCAAGCGCGGGGCTTTGCACCGATTCTGCTCTACGGTGTCACCGGCAGCGGTAAGACAGAGGTATATCTCCAGGCTGCGGCCTCGGTGCTGGCAGCAGCGCCACCGGAAGGCACCGTGAACTGTGCCCAGATATTGATCCTGGTGCCGGAAATTAATTTAACGCCTCAACTGGAGGGCAACATCCGCGCCCGCTTCCCCGGCGTTGCCGTGGTCACCCTGCATAGCGGGTTGGCCGAAGGCGAACGGCTGGCGCACTGGTTGGCTGCCCACCTTGGCCACGCCCGTATCGTGCTGGGCACACGTCTGGCGATCCTGGCGTCGCTGCCACACCTGAAATTGATCATCATCGACGAGGAGCATGACCCTTCCTACAAACAGCAGGAAGGGCTGCGCTATTCAGCACGCGATCTGGCGGTATGGCGCGCGCATCAGCTGTCGATTCCGATCGTACTCGGGTCGGCGACACCATCGCTGGAAACCTGGCACCACGCGCAAGCCGGGCGCTATCGAAAACTGGAGCTGCGCGAACGTGCTGCGACCGACGCCGTCTTGCCCGTGGTACGACTGATCAATACCGAGCACGACAAACCAGTCGAGGGATTGACGGCGGTACTGATCGCAGCGTTGAGGCTGCGTCTGGAACGCGGAGAACAGTCGTTGCTGTTCCTGAACCGCCGTGGTTACGCACCTGTGGTCGCTTGCGAAGCTTGCGGCTGGATCAGCAACTGCAGCCGGTGCACCGCCTTCATGGTGCTGCACAAGCTGGACCGGCAACTGCGTTGTCACCATTGCGGTTTGGAGCACCGCATTCCCAGGCATTGCCCGACGTGTGGGAACGTCGACATACAGCCATTGGGTCGCGGCACGCAACGTATCGAGGAAGGCTTGCAGGCACTCTTTCCGGAAGCGCGTGTCCTGCGCATCGACGCCGACTCGACTCGCCGCAAGGGAACTGCACAGGCAGCGTTCGAACAGGTGCATCGGGGCGAGGTCGATATCCTGATCGGCACACAAATGGTCGCCAAGGGGCATGATTTTCAGAATCTGACTCTGGTCGGCGTTCTCAATCCTGACATGGCACTGTTTTCTCAGGATTACCGTGCCAGCGAGCGCTTGTTCGCACAACTGATGCAGGTCGCCGGCCGAGCCGGTAGGCGCGCCCGTACGGCCAACGGCAGCGCCAGCGAAGTATTGATCCAGAGCCGCTATCCGCACCATCCCCTGTTCGCTGCCGTCATGGCGCACGACTACGACAATTTCGCCAGCAATCTGCTGGCTGAACGACAGCAGGCTGGATTGCCGCCCTTCATCTATCAGGCGATGTTGCGCGCGGAAGCAAAGGAATTATCGGTGGCGCTGGCGTTCTTGCGACAGGCCAGCGAAGCCATCGAGCACAAAGGCATCATCGTGAACGATCCGATCCCGATGACCATGATGCGTGTGGCCAATGTCGACCGTGCGCAGCTATTGGTCGAGTCGGTATCGCGTCCTGCATTGCAGGCATTTTTAAAAGACTGGATCGTTGCTCTAAGGAGCATCAAGGGACGTGTGCGCTGGTCGCTTGAAGTGGACCCTGTCGATATTTAATCGGCTTGATTGATGCACATCAATGTTGTGGTGGCACGCTAGTAATTTTTCATGCATAGGGTGTACGCAAAGTTGGTTGTAAATAATCCATCTACGATGTTTTTCCACCGTGCGCAGTTATGCAGCTGCATGCCTCACTAAATCCGACCACGACATCCATGAAAAAATCTAACGCCCCTATCCAGATTCCAACCAGCCACCGTTCCGAAACGACACGCAGCGCTGACTGGATAGATATTGATCCGAAAAATTCATAATCGCCAACTACCCGGTACAGGGTAGGGCGGAATAATCCAAGCTTGTCGACACTCAAGAGGCTAAGCGTCAGAGCAGACTCTCCCGAAGGTAATGCATTAAAAGAGGTGGAAGATTATTATTTGAATGCCGACAAACCGAAGTCCAATCATCAATTATTGCTTCGAAAAAAAGCAAGGATTTGTCAAAAAATTTTTCAGCACAAGAACTGGGTTCCCTACACAGAAATGCTAGCTTCCTTTCTGTGAAAGATATGCTCGGCACACTTGGCAAAACAATGAACAGGGTATTTGAGTTTGATATCCCACATCAGTCGGCGCTCGCAGCTAATGCGATTGTGACTACCGTCAAAAGCCAGATCGAATCTCTGTATGCGAAAGCCTTACAAAAGGCGCGCAGTGGTGAGCGTATTTGCCCGACGACGTTGAATGAAAAAAAATTCGACCGTTTTCTTGAAGAAAATGCTTTGGTAATAGAAGAGATTGTCGAAAACTGCAGCCTGCCTGAATTTGTGCTGGACGACTCGGTAAGTCCCCACCTCAAGGCATTGGCGATCAGCTATTTTCAACACTCCTTTGGCTATCCTGGTGCACCTGCAGATCGGCCGAATTGCGTTGAGATCACCATGCCTGCAGAGGGGATGAGCCAAGTGCTATGTAATGAGCACGGTGAGAAAATGGTTGATTTACACATCGATTGCGCTGGGTTAGGCGAATTTTGCAAAAGGCCGATGCAACCGATCGAAGAAGTTGATGATTTTCAGGACGTGTTTCGCTACCATCTGGTAGCGGGGTTTGAAGACCATCCTTTGCCTAAAAAGCTAGCAGCGATGTATATCCAGCTGATGTTGCAGGAAGCGTCGGAAATACAGGAGTGCATGGGTTTGCAAAGCGCATCTGAAACAACCAACACGCCTGATCGGCGGGCAGGCACCGGTACGGCTACTGAATTACATTACACCGGTCACCTTGATTTGGAAGATCAAGCCGGAACGGGTGGCGATACAGAATCGCAACGCGCCGACTGTGCATTGATTCTGCGCGAGCTGCCTTTTTTCGATCGTTCGTACGTGGACAATACCGGGGCGCCCTTGGTTGCCGATAAAGCCGTACGAGAATGGGTACATTCGGCGGCTTTTCGCATGGATCTGAGATCGCTTACCGAACCAAGCGCTCGCCTGGTGATGCAACGTGCACCGATCAACGCTGAGGCACTTCTGAAAACTCCCGCTCTAGCAAACTGGCGTCGAGCTCTCTAATCGAGCTGACGATTATTCCATTGGCAGGTTCAATCGCCCCTCACCAGCAAATTGCCGAAGAATTCGGATCGTATCGATATCCGATTCTTCATAGGCGCTGCGGCGGTAGCTATTATAAAACGCTTCCAGGCTACCCGGCACTTCTTCAATGTCATCATCGTAGCTGAAGCGTACATCGAGGAGCGCATCGCCGGGTTCCTCGATTTTCACCACCAGCCGGGATGCGGGCACTTCGCCCTGAGCGGCAATCTTGTACCTGATCTCCTGTTCGGGAACCAATGTAACGACATCGTGGATCTCCACTTCGCCGTAGCGCAGGACTCGCTCAAACACGGAAGCACTTTTGGCAACGATTTGGCAGCCATCGAGCCATGGTACGAACAGCGCCGGCGAACGTGCGCGCATTACAAGGCCAAGCCAAAGCTGACCCCGTGTCATCGGGTCGATGAGCAGATTGAGTGAGTCGTTTATGTGCAACAAATGGGTAAATTTCATGGTGTCAGGTAACGTGTGACGTGGCTAGTGATGCAACTCTTAAAGGACAGCCAGTGTATTGAATTTTTCTTCCAACGTCACACGACCGAATGATCGACGACTCTACGCTTGCAGAAGATCAGCTCGCAGGCGCACTGTTACAATGTTCATCAATGTCCACCCCATCGCCATCCGGCCTGAATGCACCGCAGCGCGAGGCGATCCGCTATCTGGACGGGCCGTGCCTGGTGCTGGCCGGTGCCGGCTCCGGCAAGACCCGCGTCATCACGCAAAAGATTGCGCACCTGATCGAGCAGTGCGGATACGACCCGAAAAATATCGCTGCGCTGACCTTCACCAACAAGGCCGCCGCAGAGATGCGTGAGCGCATATCGGGCTTGCTGCAACAACCCAAGCAAGCCAATCAACTCACCGTCAGTACCTTTCATTCGCTGGGCGTGACGATCCTGCGGCAAGAGGCGCAGGGTGTGGGCTTGAAAGACCGGTTTTCCATCATGGACAGCGACGATTGTTTTTCACTGGTGCAGGATCTGGCGGTCACCACCGACAAGCAGTTGATACGTCGTATTCAGAATACGCTTTCGCTCTGGAAGAACAGTCTAATCGACCCGGATGCCGCATTACAATCGGCGACCACCGAGGACCAGGCGCAGTGTGCGCGTATCTATCGTAGTTACGTAGCGACCTTGTCGGCTTACCAGGCAGTGGATTTCGACGATCTGATCCGGCTACCGGTCGAGCTGTTTCGCAGTAATGAAGCGGTACGCGAGAAGTGGCAGCGCCGCCTGCGCTACCTGCTGGTGGATGAGTATCAGGACACCAACACCTGTCAATACGAGCTGGTGAAATTGCTGGTTACCGGTGTCGGCAAAAAACCGATGTTTACCGCGGTGGGCGACGACGATCAGGCGATCTATGCCTGGCGCGGCGCGACCATCGAGAATCTAAAAACCTTACAGATCGATTTCCCGGATCTGAAAGTCATCAAGCTGGAACAGAACTACCGCTCCACGACGCGCATCCTGCAAGCGGCCAATGCCGTCATTGGTAACAATCCGAAGTTGTTCGACAAGTCGCTGTGGTCCGAGCATGGACTGGGCGACCCCGTCAAAGTGATGGGCATGCAGGACGACGAGCAGGAGGCCGACCAGGTGGCCATCATGCTGTCGGCGCATCGCTTCGAGCGGCGCGCAAAATTCTCCGATTACGCAATCCTGTACCGCGGCAACTACCAGGCGCGTGTGTTTGAAAAAGCCTTGCGGCGCGAACGTATTCCGTACGTTATGTCGGGTGGCCAGAGTTTTTTCGACCGCGCCGAAATCAAGGACATCGTCAGCTATCTGCGCCTGGTTGCCAACGGCGACGACGATCCTGCCTTCATCCGCGCAATAACCACGCCCAAACGCGGCGTTGGGCAGAGCACGCTCGAAGCCTTGGGCGGATACGCCGGCAAGTGGCAGTGCTCGCTGTTCGAAGCGGTGTTCAAGGGTGGTATCGAGGCAATCCTGGCTGATCGTCAATTGACGCCGTTGCGGGAATTCTGTCAATTCATCAACCAGCTCGAAGCCCGCGCAAGCCGGGTCGGCCGTGCTGGCAGCGGCGACAATGCCACGCAGGTGCTCGACGACATGATGAAAGAGATCAATTACGAAGCGTATCTCTACGACAGCTTCGACGACCGCCAGGCAAAAAGCAAGTGGCAAAACGTGCTGGACTTCACCACTTGGTTGAAGGAAAAAGGCAGCGGTGGCAAGGATGGTACGGACCCCGAAAAAAGCCTTCTGGAGCTAACCCAGATGGTGGCGTTGATGACGATGCTTGAAGGGCGCGACGAAGAGCCGGATGCAGTGCGCATGTCGACACTACACGCAGCCAAAGGGTTGGAGTTTCCGCATGTATTTCTGGTGGGCGTGGAAGAGGGCATCCTGCCGCATCGGGGCGATCCTGACGCTGCCGCCGATGTCGTGGCTGCACGTATCCAGGAAGAGCGGCGGTTGATGTATGTCGGCATTACCAGAGCCCAGCGCAGTCTTCACGTCACATGGTGCAAGAAACGGCAGAGAGCACGCGAAAGCATTCACTGCGACATGTCCCGCTTCATTAAGGAGATGCAACTCGATGTCGGCGACGCCGTGCCGACCGAAGCCGAATTCATCACGCCCCAGAACCGCTTGGCAAACTTGAAGGCGCTGCTTCAAAAACCGAAGGCGGTTTGAGGACAACAAGGCATGCCGTCTCGCATCACTGGCGCAAAAGCCGGCTGTTGCTAACCGACCCAGCAGTTCGCCGGTGCCTTGATTGATGCTAACCAGTGACATCTGTAAGCATGTGTATTAACTGGGGGCAAACAAGGCATCTGAAGGAACTGCATGCTTGCTTACTTGTCATATCTTCATGATCGCCAGCCTTAAGAAGCGTGATTTTGCCGTTAGTGATTCGGTAATTAGGTAACCATTCATCTTCAAAAAGGAAACACAAATGAGCCAGTTTACAAAATTTTTGATCGCCTCTACATTCATCGCTGCTACCAGCGCCGCAGTTGCACAAAGCGGCACGCCAGGCAATGCGATGCCGAGCCCGTCACAAGGCGCTGCTTCAAGCACAAGCCCGACGACGATGGGAACGACGGCCCCCGGTGCAATCAACACCGGCGCCCCGGCCGCAAGCACATCAACAGACCCGTATATTCAAAAGCGTGATGCCGATGCGGCTGCAAAAAAAGAATACGGGGAAAAACGTAAGGCCGCGAAGGCTGAATACAAGTCGGAAAAAGCAGCTGCAAAATCCGGATACAAGACTGAAAAGGCAGAGGCTAAATCAGACTTGCAAATGGAGAAGCGGGAATCTTCGGCGGAACGTAATTCGGCAATCACTGCCGATCCGGCCAAACCTGCAATGCCTGGCCAAACGAATTATTCGGGGAAGTAATTTAGCTGGGTTGGGGAATTTTTTCAGCGTGTCTGCTGATCTGAAGCCGGTTCGAGAGTGTCTTGAGCCGGCTTTTTTCTCGTTCCTGTTTATCTGCCCGATGAGTAGATACAGTATCTCTGACTAGCCCCAATCCCGTCCCCAAGAATGGGTGTAAATGCGTGTACTAGTGGCCACATGCCGCGCACCGATATTCTTCAGATCATGCGTGAAGTCCTGCGTCCGATCTTCCGCATCGACAAGTTCAAGGATGCCTGGCGCGCCTTGGGTTAAAGCAGTTCCAACAAACATTGTTGCGCTACAAAACAGCACCTGTGCAACCTCGTTGAAAAAGCGTGCCTAAGTCAGCGCGGTATTGGTTGGAGAGTTTGTTGTGAGTTGCGGTAACTTGACCAAGGACAATCTTCCTCTACCCCGTCGAAAGGCATCCGTCAACGTCATTGAATGGCGTACTGCAATGGCTTACCTGAAACTGGTTGACCTAAAACTGGCTCGGAAAAACGAAAGGCCCGTAAATACGGGCCTTTCGAGATTTTGGCGGAGTGGACGGGACTCGAACCCGCGACCCCCGGCGTGACAGGCCGGTATTCTAACCAACTGAACTACCACTCCTGTAATCGGTGGAACAGTGTCGCAACGATGCGATGCAACACCTGAAGCGGCCAGATTCTACAATAGTTTCAGGCGTTTGACCAGAAATTATTGCCGGTCAAGAAAGAAGACTTGCCGGCAGGCACGGCTATAATTTGTATCCGTTTCCTCGTTTCCAACTCACTTCCCATTTTCACAGGCAAATTGGCATGCCCATGACCGACAACGTTCTAAGCCAGATTCTGTTTCCCCCGATCCTGCCTCATCGCGACGGCATGCTTGCGGTCGACGGCCTGCACACGCTGTACTGGGAGGAAAGCGGTAATCCCAAGGGCCTTCCAGTACTGTTCCTGCACGGTGGCCCCGGTAGCGGTACTTCGCCACGCCATCGGCAATTTTTCGACCCGGCCCATTACCGTATCATCCTGTTCGATCAACGCGGCGCTGGCCGTTCGACGCCGCTAGGCGAATACCGATCCAATACGACACAGCTGCTGATAGAAGATATAGAGCGGTTACGGCGCATGCTTGGCATCGATCAATGGCTGGTATTCGGCGGCTCATGGGGATCTACCCTGGCGCTGGCGTATGGGCAGGCGCATTCAGCCTGCTGCCTCGGCTTCGTCCTGCGCGGCATATTCCTGTGCAGCCGCAGCGAGATCGACTGGTTCCTGTACGGTATGGAGCAATTTTTTCCGGAAGTGCATGCGGAATTTGTCGAGACGATACCTGCCACCGAGCGTCATGATCTGTTGCAGGCGTATCGGCAGCGGCTGTTCTCCGAGGATGCCACCATTTATGTGCCGGCGGCACGTGCCTGGAGTCGCTACGAAGGCCGATGTCTGTATCTGCGACCTGACCCGGAAGTCGTCGCCGAATTCAGTTCCGACCCGGTCAGCCTTGGCGTCGGCCGTCTGGAGGCGCATTATTTTTTGAACGGCGGCTTTCTGGCGCCAGGGCAGTTGCTGCGCGATGTGTCGCGAATCGCCCATCTGCCGGCAATCATCATCCAGGGCCGATACGATGTGGTTTGCCCTCCGGTTTCTGCCTATCGTTTGCATCAAGCATGGCCGCAGGCGCAGTGGCAAATGATCGGTGCTGCCGGGCATGCGGGTTTCGAGCCGGATATCGCACGCGCACTGGTTGCGGCAACCGAGCAGTTTCGCAAACATCGGCATTTTGCATAAAAACCGCTTCGAGACTGTATTTGCGATAGGCCACCGAGTCGTGCGACACTAAGTTAATCAGTTGCATTTGCGAACTACCAAACCGGAGGTCATTATGAAAATCTTGTCGATCGGCGCAGTGCCTGCCACATCACCTGCCAGATTATCTGTTGCATTATTTACAATCGTGATCGGTGCCTGTGCGACGCTGCTCGTCGGTTGTTCACCGCCAGCCCCATTAGCCAAGCCCTTGCAGCCGGACGAAGCGCCTTTGGCCGCCGCACTGGCAAATATCGATCGTGTCGAAACCACTAGCGACGGCACTTCCACCTCCCGCACCGTCGACGCCTACAAACGCGACCTTGCGCTGCGTATTACCTATGTCAATTCCACTCATATTTATCCCGATCGGCCCCAGGCGCTGTTACGTTCGGTTGTCGTGGTCAAGTTTGCCGTCGATGCCGAGGGTAAGTTGCTACGCAGCGAGATCTTGCGCAGCAATCGCGATCGCGTAACCGAGGCGACTGCCTTGAGCACGTTGCGCAATACCGCACCGTTTCCAAAGCCGGCAGCCGCCCTGTTGCGAAATGGCCGCCTGGAAGTTTCCGAAACCTGGCTGTTCAATAACGACGGGCGTTTTCAGATTCGTTCCGTTGCCCTGCCGCAGATGGATCGATAACACTTGCGTTGGCTTACACTGCGGCTCTCGAAGCATTCAGGAAGTCCACGGTGAATTTCATCTCGGCAGAAGTGGTTGTCATCGGCGCCGGCAGTGCCGGTCTTGCTGCCTATCGCGCCGCACGTTCGCACGGCAAGAAAGTATTGCTGGTCGAAAGCGGCCCGTACGGCACCACGTGCGCGCGGGTCGGCTGCATGCCCAGCAAGCTCCTGATCGCCGCAGCGGAAGCCGCACACATGGTCGGCATCGCGTCGGCATTCGGCGTGCACGCCACACCCGTGCGTATCGACGGCCGCGAGGTCATGGCACGAGTGCGGCTGGAGCGCGACCGGTTCGTCGGCTTCGTCCTCGACAGTATCGACCGCATGCCAGACGTCGACAAATTGCGCGGACAGGCGTGTTTCGTCGGCCCGCATCGCCTGCAGGTAGATGACCATACCGTGATCGACGCCGGGCAAATTGTGATCGCCACCGGATCGCACCCGCAAGTGCCACCGGTGTTGCAGCAACTGGGCGACCGTTTGATTACCAGCGACCAGGTATTCGATTGGCCGGACTTACCAGAATCCATTGCCGTAATCGGCACCGGCGTCATCGGATTGGAAATCGGTCAGGCGCTGCATCGGCTGGGCGTACGCGTGGCGTTTTTTGGGCGCAGCGAACAATTGGCAGGCATCAAGGATCCGCTCGTGCAGTTTGCTGTTCAGACAACGCTCGGTGCAGAACTCGACCTTCGACTGGGAGTCGAGTTACTCAGCGCGACACGTGATGATGAAGGCGTTACCGTGAATTGGAAGAGGCAGGATGGCGCTGTGCAGGCCGAGCAATTCAGTTTGATTCTGGCAGCCTCCGGGCGCAAGCCTGCGCTTGAGCACCTGGCACTTACTGAGAGCGGCCTGATGCTCGATGAGCAGGGCATTCCTGTCTTCGACAGCCACACCATGCAGTGCGGCGCGACCCACGTATTCATTGCCGGCGACGTGACTAATGAAAGGCCGCTGCTGCACGAAGCAGTCGATCATGGACGCATTGCCGGTGACAATGCCGGCCGCTATCCGGACGTGCAGCCGAGTCTCAGGCGAGCGCCATTGGCAATTGCCTTCACCGATCCACAAATTGCCATCGTCGGTGGCGGCTTTGCTGCAACCCGATCGGCGCGTTGCGCCATCGGCGAAGTCAGCTTCGCCGACCAGGGCCGCAGCCGAGTCATGTTGCAAAACCATGGCTTGCTGCGTGTATATGGGGAATACGGCACCGGGCGTTTTCTCGGGGCCGAGATGTGTGGACCGCGTGCCGAACATCTGGCGCACCTGATGGCATGGGCTTTGCAAAACGAGATGACGGTGCCGGCAATGCTGGAGATGCCGTTCTACCATCCGGTCGTGGAAGAAGGATTGCGCACGGCACTGCGCGGGTTGCAGGACAAGCTGCAAGAGGGGCTTCCCGACTGCAACGATGAACTTGACCACTGCGCCGACAGCACGCCGGGCATGTGATGCAGGCTACGCGCAACAGCATGCCTGCAAAGCAATGCAAAGATGACATTATGTTGGCTGGCGCACGGAGCCCGGTTTTGATTGCGTTTATGGTAAGTGTGGTACCGTCAGGCTGTGTGGCGGCGCATGAACCCATTTTTGTTCCAGGAGCTTTACCATGATGCAATCCAACCTTAAAACTGCCCGAACCGATATGAAAACTCTTCTTCAAGATGCCCAGGACCTGTTTCGTCAAGCAACCAGTGCCACTGGTGAAAAAGCAGAGATCTTGCGCACACAAGGTTCCAACTTGCTGGATTCGGCGCTGACGCGCGCCCAGGAAGTACAAACCGCTGCAATGGAAACCGGCAAGGAAATGGCCGAGTCGACAGATATGTACGTCCATGAAAATCCTTGGAAATCGGTCGCGATCTCCGCCATTGCTGGCGTCGTGGTCGGTATGCTTCTCGGTGCACGCAAGTAAAACTATCGTGATCGATCCCCAATCTCCTCACATGATCGCACCCGACTCTCCAGGCTTGCTTGCAGGACTGAATGGCGCATGGCGCAACCTTGCGGGCCTGCTTAACAACCGTGCGCAACTGGCAATGCTCGAGCTGGGCCAGGTACGTGCCAACGTCGTCAGGCTCGTTATTTTCGGTGCCTCGGCAATCGTTGCAGCACTGTTCGGTTTAGCTTACTGGACAATATTGATTGTCTATTTGAGTTGGAATGCCCTGGGCGGCAAGATTCTGCTGATCATGGCGGTCGTGTTTACAGCCATAGCTACTGGCGCTGCGTTGTACGCAAAAAGCCTGCTTTGCGCAGGCAAGCTGTCGATTCCGGCAACGATGGCCGAATTGCGACGCGACCGCGACGCGCTGTTATAGGATGATGTGCGATGAACGACAATAAGAAAAGTGCACCCGGCGAGTTGTCTTTTGAGGATCGCAAGAAAGTGCTCATTGCGCAAGGCGCAACGCGTAGGCGCGAAGTAGATCGGTCGATCGACATCGTGCGTACCAACCTGCATGTCGGTCGCCTGGCCAAAAGCGCCGTCAGCCACCTCACCAGCGCTGCTTCGGATAAGGTAGAAAACATGCTGCAAAGCCACGGACTGACCGTCGGTAATGTGGGAAGCAATATAAAACGCTATCTGCCGCTGGCAGCGACTGCATATTCGATCATCAAGCGCCGTAATCTAGGCACGCCATTGCTGAAAGGTGCGGGGATCCTGGCGGCACTATCCGGTGGCGCTTATTTACTCTGGCAGCGTAGACAGGCGGCGCATGCCGCCGATGGTGCAATGTCTGCCTATCCAGATTACCTTGATCCCGACGCTCGCTAACAGGTATGTGATGGAGAAGGGTAAAACAACGCAGTCAGTATAAAAAAAGCCAGCTTGAAAGTTGGCTTTTTACTTTGAATTGCATGTTCCGGTTATTTCGCTGCCGCCGTCATGTAATCGACCGCTGCCTTCACTTCATCGTCCGAAGCGCTGGCCCCGCCCCTGGCTGGCATCACGCCGGCCTTGCCGACATATCCCTTGATCGCATGTTCGTAGAGTACAGGATTGCCTTGCTTGATCCGCTCAACCCATGCGGTCTTGTCACCGAATTTTGGTGCGCCAGCGATACCAGCGCCATGGCAAGCCTGACAGGCACTTTCGTATAACTTCTTGCCCGTTTCAACAGAAAGTGCAGCGGCAGCGGGTGTCGCTGTAGCCATCGCAATAGCTGGCATGGCTGCTGGCGTAGCTGCTGCGGCGACGGTAGCAGGGGCAGCGACCGGTGCAGAAGCAGCCGCAGCAGGTACAGTAGCAGGCGCCGGGGTAGGCATGGCACCCGCTGCCGGCGTGGCAGGCATTGCCGCCGATGACGCTGGCGCAGCAGTTTCCCCCGCAGCTGCCGCCGGTGCTACAGGCGCCTCGGGCTCCTTGAATTTTGCTCCCGCCTGGTTGCCCATATAAGCTACCGCGCGGGCAACTTCGATATCATCCAGATCGGCATTGCCGCCCTTGGCAGGCATGGAACCAATGCCGCCGATAGCGTGCTTGACCAGCGTATCGTAGCCTTTCGCAATGCGTACCGACCAGGCAGCTGTGTCGCCGAATTTCGGCGATCCGGCAACGCCGGCGGCATGACAGGCGGCGCAGGCCGCAGTATAGACTTGTGTGCCGGTCTGCAGGATGCGAGGTGCATTGACATCCTTCAACACGAAATCCCGGTCGGCAATCGGACGAATGCGCGAGACGATCGACTCGCTGGTCTGCGCCGTTGAGCCAGCGCCTTTCGTCGGATCGATCACGACATACTGCACCAACAGGACGATACCGATGATCGGTATCAGAAATGCGGCGGCTACCGCAGCTACCAGCTGTTTCGGCGTCCTGATGCCGGCTTCCTCTTCGTTGTGTGCGTCACTCATAATTCCCTCAATCCGATTCTAGATTGCAACTATACGCCAAACCTTTAATTATAGACGACCCTACCGAAAAACGGTATCCTTCGTGCCTGCTTTCCAGTAGTTCAAATGCGGCTGTAGCTCAGTGGATAGAGTATTGGCCTCCGAAGCCAAGGGTCGCTGGTTCGATTCCAGCCAGCCGCACCAGTAAAATCAAAGACTTAGCCCGACCTAATTAGTTGGGCTTTTTGTTGCCCACACTCCGTGTAGGGCCTGTGTAGGATTTTTCTAAGAACGGTTCAAATAGTCGTTGCAGTCGACACGGCATTGCAACGGGCACGGCGAAAATCAAACGGAGGGCAAATTTTGGTCGTAATCGCCCTAAACCAAAAAAATTGCTAACAAGTAAATTCCTTCTATAAAGTGCTGGTGTACGCTCTACCCAATAAAGTACTCAAGGGATACACATGGCGACTGAGCACCAAACACCACGGTTAGAACAACTTAAAGTTTTTCTATTTGCCCTGCTGCCAGTCGACTACAGTACGGTGGGCAATATCACGCTGCTAGCGCAATTTCTGGCCAACGCTGGTAATGCTGGTTTGAAAGATATCGACGAGGGTGATTTCAAAACTGCGCGCGACGCGCTGGTGGCTAACGGTCAAGCGGTAAAGGGTAAAGGGTAAAGGGCGCGGCGGATCATTGGCACGCGCGACTAGCGCTAACCGTCCGGACTTCGCCCTCAAGCTTGAAGAAGCCACGATTGATCTGCTGACCGCCAAAGCCACGCCCGAGGCAACTGAGCCTGGAAAATCTAAAGCACCAACGCAAGTCACACCAACCGGCGCGCCGCAGGTGCTGAGCTATCGTCACCTAGATCGGCGCAAAAATAACCCTGAAGTTGGCCTCGTCAACACAGCGAGCGATCCCGAACAGGCGAAAACCTCTTGGGCTTACGACCCGCACCTGGACCCCGCGCTGCAATTTGATTCGTCCCGAGCCGAGTCTGAAAAACTAATCGACGATGCTTTAGCCGGCAACGACCCTGCTGCCATGCGCCACGCACTGAAAACGCTGCGCCGCATGGGTGCACCTTATTTGCAGTGGACCGGCAAAGCCGAGCGCACTAGTTTTGAAGTCGACACCGTGAGCTTGCACGTTCATGAGCGCATCGACGCTATGAGCATCCTGTCAGCAGTGAGTAAGCGCCAGAAGGCCCACAAACCGACCACCGCAGGGTTTAGCCAGGCCTATTTGAAGCGCCGTTTGAGAGCATGCCACTGCGCTCGGCGGTAGATTTCTACAAGCATGACCGCGGCTGGGCCAATCGCTTGGTTTCTGGCGACAGTCTACTGGTGATGAACAGCCTGCTGCAAAAAGAGGGCATGGCCGGGCAGGTGCAGATGATCTATATCGACCCGACCTACGGCATCAAGTACGGTAGTAATTTTCAGCCATTCACAAATAAAAGAGATGTAAAAGACCGTAGCGATGCTGATTTTACCCAAGAGCCCGAGATGATCAAGGCCTTTCGGGACACCTGGGAGCTGGGCATTCACTCCTATTTAACATATCTGCGTGACCGGCTACTGCTTGCCAAAGATTTATTGAGCGAGACGGGTAAAAAACGACCATTTAGGGTTCCACATTCTATATTTGTGGAACGGGTCAAAGCGGAAGTACATCCCCGATTTTCTGGTGCCCTACCATTCGGGTAAGACGCTGGTGCTGGAAATCAAGGGCGTAGATTCACCACAGGACCAGGCTAAACGGGCAGCACTTGCGCAGTGGGTGAGTGCTGTGAACGAGCACGGCGGGTTTGGAATCTGGGTGTGGGATGTGGTGGTGGGAGATGCTGCGGGGATGCAGGACGTGGTCGATAAGCACGGGGCTTGATTAATTTGGACGTTTTGCCAAAAGAAGTCTGGGCGGAAGAAAATTTATATCCCGAATTTGATGAAACGGATTTTGATGTTTTTGACACACTTGAAACAGAACCAAATATTTTAGCGGATGAGACTTTTCAAATTGATCTTTGGGCATGCTTTGCAAACCTGTATGAGGATGGGTTACTTTTTCTGTTAAAACAAAGCTGTGCTTTATCTGGGAGGTTAAGTGGACCCGCGATTTGAGACAGCAGTTCAAGCTATGGTCCTCACAGGAGGATTACGGCGAATGGCGGAGACGAAGAAGCGGAAATTTCACAGCGTGGAGTTCAAGGGCAAGGTCGGCCTTGAGGCGGTGCGCGGTATCAAAACGGTCAATGAAATTGCGCAGCATCACAGCGTTCATCCGGTGATGGTGAGCCAGTGGAAGAAGGAGATTCTTGCCCATGCTGGCACCTTGTTCCAAGGGAAGCGGGGACCGAAAGTCGATGCAGCGCATGAGGATGAGGACAGGCTGTAGGGCGAGATTGGACGCTTACTTAGCAGTGTGTCTATTACACCTGTTGTCTCTGGAAGATATAGCTGGGAAGGTTATGGAAAACGTGCTGATGGTCTTGGAGCGCCGACTGCAGTGAGCTGGGGGTGCAGTGTTACAAAAGACGTGATGGCTATTGCGCGAAAGCTTTAAGCACGAGAGCTACTAATCAGCCCAAAATCAGCTGGCGCTTCCATTGCTCCATTGGCCCCTATTTTCGTGCGGCCATGCACGAGGCGGTGGCTGTGCCATGGTAGGTAATGTTGGTTACTACGTTACCGGTCTTGACGGTCCAAGTTTGTTTGCCAGTACGTTTGAATTCCGTCTTCAGGACGACGTCCGGTACCACGATGGCTTTTTGACCAGGCAATTTTATTGGCGGTATCTTGCAGTTAAGCGTGGCCACTCCTAGCGTCGATGTGTTGGTGCTCAGCGTAGTAGGACATTGCTTGTCGTCGACTCCCGTACTCGTATCGGAGGTGAATGAACTGTTCATGCTTTCTAGGACATCTTGTTTAGTGGCGCACACCGTTTCGGTCCTAGCGGGGTAGGGTGTGCCATCAGGCAGGGTGCCTGATGTGGTCATGGTCCATTGACCTGCCTGGGCCGCCTCCTGCACCACCTGCAGGTCTGAAAATTTGGCCGCGTGGGCCGCGCTGTAAACACCGAGGGAGGTTATGGCCAGCAGCAGGGAGGGCAAGGTTTTGGAGAACATGGTTTCTTTGTATTGGTAAGGTGTATTCGTCAGTCCCCGGCGCATTTTTTGGTAAACCCATTTTTGCGCATTGCAGGCTTGCATGCACTAGCAAAAGCAGTCGCACTATCATGCGTCCGGTAAAAAACATCCGGGATCTTAACAGCTGTGTGTAGCGACCTGCAATCAAAAACGGTCCGACCTGATATGTCTTTCTAGAAAGGCAGGCGAAGGGGGTTTAAGTACGAAGCGCGAACCGATCTGAAACAGATCGGTCTATGCCAACTTCTGAGAGCATAAGGAGACCTGACATGAAATGCAAACTGATTCTGGCAGCGCAAGAAGCGAGCACTCTCGAAGAGATGGCAGCACACCATCCCTATGCCGATTTTCGCCCGCGAGCGCTGGGCCTGCTGGCGTTGTCTGAAGGCACGTCGGTACGCGACATTGCGCATTTTCTGCGCGTGAGCAAACAGACGATCTATCAGTGGTCTTATGGCTGGCGGCGCGCCGGTCTGGTCGCAATTTTGGGAGGGCATGTCGGCGGCCGGCACCTCATCCTGAGCGAAGCAATGATCGATACTGCTGTGACAGCGGCCTGTGCCGAACCGCTCAGGCTGGCCGATATCGTTCAGCGTGTTCACGAGGTACACCCCGATGCCCCCGATTTCTCCCGTGATGCGCTCACCCGCGCACTCAAGAGCCGGCGACTGTCCTGCCAGCGGACCCGGATGTCGCTAAAAAAAAGCGTACCGCCGGCTTCGCACACGCCCGCATGACGCTGGCCCGATTCAGGCGAGCCGCTCGACGCGGTGTCGCACGGGTGCTGTTTTGTGGTGAAAGCGGCTTTGCCGCCACGCCCAATGTCCAACGTGCCTGGGCACCCCGGCGCACACCGCACGCAACGACGCCTGTGAGCCACGCCAAGCGGGTAAGCGTGATCGGTGCCCTCGATGTTCAATCCCATGAGTTGATCTTCGACACGGCAACGACTACCAATACCCGCGACAAAGTGATTGCCTTCCTTGACCGGCTTGCCCTGGGCAACGACGGCCGGCCGCTGGTGATCATTCTCGATAACGCGGCCATTCATCATCATATTGATCCCGCTATCAAATATCACTGGTTGGCCGAACACCACATGATTCTGTGGCACTCACCGCCTTACAGTCCGGAACTCAATCCCATCGAGATCGTGTGGAAACAGGCAAAATATTTCTGGCGCAGATTTACAACCTGGACCAAAGAGACACTTGAGCAAGAGGTCCGCTCATTGATCGCTGGATACGGCCCAAAATTTCAGATTAATTTCGCGTAAATACTTAGTTGATTTGCAAATTCGAAAGACGAAATTACAGACAGCCCCATTTGATAAATTTCGAGAGCTAGGTGTCAAGTCCCGCTTGATCATAAACGCGTTTCACAAAAATCCCGGGCCTCAATCCCTGCCAATGCTTAAGCGATTCAATAGGTGTTTGGTACCGATCGCTCGTTGCGGGATATGGTGGTTGTATAGCTTTAGATAGTGCTGCAAAGTTGTTTTCAGTTCAGCAGCATTGGCAAAATAGGTTTGCTTGACCAGTTCGCTGATGCGCCCGTTGAATCGCTCGACCATACCGTTTGTTTGAGAATGCCGTGGTGGCGCCAGGCGATGCTCCACAGCAACGCCTGCACAAGCGACGTCGAAAGCGTGCTTGCCTGTGGGCTTACTGTCCCGTGGCGTAAATCGACCGGTCATGTTGGCGTAGGTGTGCAGAAAAACCCACTTGGTTGCCCGGTCAATGGCAACGAACAGGTAGCGCCGGGACGTCTCGTTGGGCATCTGCGGCAGATACTTGATGTCGATGTGAATGAAGCCTGGCTCGTAGTCTTTGAAGGTCTTCCTGCGCAGCCGTCAGGGTCGTATGCTGGGTATGGGCACGGTGCGATCGGTCTTGCACGTCGTCGCGACCGAGCCACTTGTTTGCAGTCGCTCGCGTGATGTTGAAAGCCTTGGCGGCAGCACGATCCGACAGGCCGGAGTCTTTGATCTCCTGTCGAGTTTTGGGGGTCGTTCGGGCTTACGGATGGATGCTGCTCATGCTCTGGACTGCTCCAATGTTACGGTACCCAAACTCGACAGCCGCTGTGGAAAGCTGGCAATCAACTCACTTAAAACCGCCTTTGCTCGAAACAAAGGCCAACTACGGCGAGGGACATGATCGTACGAAACTAAACACCTATGACCATCACCCACCCCAGTGCCGCCACCGCGACCGGCGGCCAACGGCGCGCGCTAACTATTTGCGCTACTTTCATCGAAGACCTTAACGTTGAATTCACCTACCCGGACAATTGGGCCGCCCCTGGGCGATACCAGGTCTTTGTGCCGAGCTACATGGACGACGCGACCGCCGCCGTTTGCGCGATGGGCGGTTTCCACTTGACCGTACCCATCAAGCACCTCTACATGTTCGAGTTCACGGTCATCGACGAGCCTCGCCACTGCGAACTGGAGCCTGACCATGACCTGGACTGGTACGAGCTTGCGCAGCAGTGTGAGGATGTGTTGTGCCGTTGCAAAGAATATGAAGGCAAACCAGACTGAGCCGACCGTCAACGTTTCGGCCGCCTCCAAAAGATTGCAACGCATAAAATGCCGGGGCGTCCATGTGACGGCCTCGGTATTTTGCGTTCGGGCTTTGGCCAATCGGCGATCGGCGAAGTTATTTCGAAGAACTGCTACGGACAAAAGTCCTGACAGGGTTGCAGCGTGTTAACCTATCTTGCACTAAGTTACACAAAAATTAACCCTGCCAAAAGCAGCACGCCTATGAAAACGCGCCTGACAGCGCCGTGATGGTCAAGAAAGTTGCCGACTACCTTCGGGTTAATGAGCGTGCCATGTATCGTCGGGCGGTTGAGCGCCGACCCCGGTTTTAAGGTCGGCGCTAATTGGCGTTTCAAGAGAGGTGAGATCGACGGGTGGATAGCGGCACAGTCGTCGTCTGCAATACCGGCCGGCAAAAAAATGCACTAAGGGAGGAAGAAGGCACGTGAAGCTGATACACAACAGCGGCTCAGACCGGGTCATCGACCTTATTCGGCCGCATCTGAAGCCGGGACACCAGCTCGGCTGCGTAACCCCCTCGTTCTCGCTGTTCGCATTCGCCGAACTACGCGAGGCCCTCGTCAACTTAGAGAAAGTGCAGCTCATTCTGCCCCCGGCAGACGAGCAGCTTGATTTCCTTGGCAGCGAAGGTGACCGTGCTGCGCGCAACCGGCTGCAATCGCGGTGGTTAGCCAGCCAGTGCGCGAAATGGCTCGATGGCAAGGTCGAGCTTCGCCGGGCGTCTGGTCGCGTTCCACAGGGCGCAGCCGTTATGCGCACACCAGACGGCACGGCCGATCAGGGTGTGTTGGGTTCGTTCGCATTTAGCACGGACGGGCTAGGATTAACTCCCGGCAACCCATTGAGCTTGATTCAAGCCTCGGAGTCGGTTGAAGAAGCTGCGCAGCTCGCCCGCTGGCTTGAGCAGCAATGGGCCACGCTGCAAGCGCAGCCAGACAGCCGGCCAGCCCTGATTGAAGTTCTAAAGGGCATGGGCCAACACCGCGCGCCGTTCACACTTTACGCATTGATTCTGAATCATCTATTCGGAAACAGGGGCGACGAGATGGACGAGGAGCAAATCGTCAAGTCGGCCACAGGTATTCGCAACACCGTGGTGTGGAAGAAGCTATTCAGATTCCAGCGTGACGGTGTGGTCGGCGCCATCGACAAACTAGCGCGCTTCGGCGGCTGCATCATCGCCGACAGCGTGGGCCTGGGGAAAACCTTTGAGGCCTTGGCTGTCATCAAGTATCACGAACTACGCAATGACCGCGTGCTTGTGCTGGCGCCGAAGCGCTTGCGCGACAACTGGACGCTCTATAAAACGAACGACAAGCGCAATGTACTTGCGGCCGACCGCTTCAACTACGATGTGCTGAACCATACCGACCTGTCGCGTGATGGCGGCATCTCCGGTGACATCGACCTGGCCAATGTGAATTGGGGCAATTACGATCTTGTGGTCATCGACGAGAGTCACAACTTTCGCAACAAGGCGAGCAATAAAGGCAAAGAGACCCGTTACGACCGGCTCATGCGCAAAATTATTAAGGAAGGTGTCAAAACACGTGTACTGATGTTGTCGGCCACGCCCGTGAACAACCGCCTTGCCGACCTGAAGAACCAGATCGCCTTCGTCACTGAGGGCGATGACACCGCAATGCTGGAGCATGGAATAGCAAGCGTCGAGCAAACGACGCGCAAAGCGCAAGCCCAGTTCAATCGCTGGCTGGAAATGGATGAGGCTGAGCGCACGCCGGGCCATCTGGTTGAGATGCTAGGTTTCGATTACTTCACTCTTCTGGACCATTTGACCATCGCGCGTTCGCGCCGGCACATCGAAAAGTATTACGGCACCGCCGAGACGGGAAAATTTCCGGGCCGGCTACCGCCCATCAATATCAAGGCCGACGTTGACCTCGCGGGCCAATTCAGGGCCATCAAGGAAATCAATCTTGAAATCCGGCGCCTGAATCTGGCCAGCTACGCGCCGCTACGCCACGTGCTGCCCCACAAGCAGGACGCCTACGATGCCAAATACAGCACCGAAATTCGGGGTGGTGAGAGTTTTTTTCGTCAGGCTGACCGTGAAGAGAGCTTGATCCACCTGCTGAGGGTGAACGTGCTCAAGCGTATGGAGAGCGCCGTATCTTCGTTCGCGTTGACAGTTCAGCGGCAGCTCAAGGACGTTGAAGCCGTACTGGCACATATCGAGAACCATGACGAGAGCATCGAGGAAATTGATATCGCCGACGTGGACATTGATGACCCAGCATTCGAATCGCTGCTGGTTGGGCGCAAAGTCAAGGTATTGCTTAGCGACGTGGACCTCATCGCCTGGAAGCAAGACCTGATTGAGGACCGAAACCGCTTGGCCACGCTGCTTGCGGCAGCGCGTCAAGTGGATGCATCACGCGACGCCAAGCTGGCCAAGCTGCGCGCAATGATTGAGCAAAAGTGCCGTGAGCCGATTAACGCCGGCAATCGAAAGATCGTCGTCTTCACCGCGTTCTCAGACACCGCGCAATACCTTTACGCCAATCTCGCGCAATGGGCCAAGAGTACCTTGGGCATCGACGCCGGCTTGATCACTGGTAGCGCTGGCATCCAGACCACCTTGCCTGGTTTGCGCAAGAGCATGAGCAGCGTTCTTTCGGCCTTCGCACCACGGGCGAAGGAGCGTCCGGCCGAACTGGCGGACGAGGGTGAAATCGACTTGCTCATCGCCACTGACTGCATCTCTGAAGGCCAGAATCTGCAGGACTGCGACTGGCTTGTCAACTACGATATCCATTGGAACCCGGTTCGGATTATTCAGCGCTTCGGCCGCATCGACCGCATCGGCTCGCCTAACCAGCACATCCAGTTAGTCAACTTCTGGCCTAACATTGAGCTGGAGGAATACATCGGCTTGGAGCAACGTGTCAGCGGACGCATGGTGTTGCTTGATGTCTCGGCTACGGGTGAAGAAAACCTTATCGAGCAGCAGTCTGGCAACCCGATGAACGACCTGGAGTACCGGCGCAAGCAATTGCTCAAGCTGCAGGACACGGTCATCGACATGGAAGACTTGAGCAATGGTGTTTCCATCACCGATCTGACCCTGACCGACTTCCGCATCGACTTGGCGCAATACATCAAGGAACACCCCGGCCAGCTCGATGCCCTGCCGTTAGGCACCTACGCCGTCACAACCAGCATCGACGTCGATATCGCGCCCGGCATCATCTTCTGCCTGCGTGCCGAAAGCGCCGCGGTAGCCAAGGGCAAGAAATCCGACTACCCACTGGCGCCAATTTATCTGGCCCATGTGGGTGACGATGGTGCGGTGTTGCTGCCGTATCCCCAGGCCAAGCGAATCCTGGACCGACTTAAACGCCTGGCCCTCGGGCGCGAGCTGCCCGACGATGGTGCCTGTGCCAAGTTCGACAAAGACACACGCCAGGGCGAGGACATGCGCCACGCCCAGAAACTGCTTGCCGCCGCAGTGGCGTCGGTTGTGGGGAAAAACGAGGAGCGGGCGGTTGCAAGTTTGTTTTCGCCCGGAGGCACCCATGCCATGAAGGGCGAGTTCGCCGGTAGCAATGACTTCGAGGTAGCCGCGTTCTTGGTTGTGCTACCCAATGACGTCTCGCCGATTTCACCGAATAAATAGGAGCCTTATGAGTTTCAGGACTGCTGAGCCGGCATTGAAGGATGTGCTGGACGATATAGCTAAGGGTAACACTCAACTGCCTGACTTCCAACGAGGGTGGGTGTGGGACGACAACCATATTAAGTCGCTCATCGCTAGCCTGTCCTTGTCGTATCCCATTGGCGCTGTGATGTTTCTCGAAGCCGGCGGCGTTCCCTTCAAGCCTCGGCTTTTCGAGGGCGTTGTACTGCAGCCTGCACCGAAGCCAAAGACCTTTGTGCTAGATGGGCAGCAAAGGCTTACTTCGATGTATTTGGCCTTACGCAGTGGCCAGCCTGTCAAAACTCGTACCGAGAAGGGCGCCGAAACTCGACGGGTTTACTTTCTCGACATGGCAAAGTGTCTCGATCCTGAAGCAGACCGTGAAGATGCCGTCGTTTCTGTTCCGGAGAATCTAAAGGTTACTTCCGACTTCGGGCGCAAGGTTGATTTGGATATCGGTACACCTGCTGCCCAATTTAAGCAGCGTCATTTTCCGGTGTCGCTAATTTTTGACATCCAAGGCTTTATGACTTGGGAAAGCGGGTTCAGTGCGTACTTTCAGTTCAGCGCTGAGGCAATGCAGTTCATGCAGCAATTTCGTAATGAAATTTGGCTCCGGTTTCAGCAGTTCAAGGTGCCTGCTATCGAGTTAACCCAAGATACCCCCCGCGAGGCTGTTTGCCAAGTCTTCGAAAAGGTTAACACTGGGGGTGTGACGCTAACCGTTTTCGAGCTGATGACGGCGACCTTTGCAGCCGATGTTGGGGAATTCAACCTCCGGGAGGACTGGGACGCCCGACATGAGCGGCTAACGGCCAAGCATGACGTGTTGGAGGCGGTGGATGGCACTAGTTTTCTGACTGCTATAACTCTCCTCGCCAGCTATCGGCGGCATGTCGAAAAGAAGACGGCGGTCTCTTGCAAGCGGACTGACGTCCTTCGACTTTCGCTACCAGAGTTCAAGGAATTACAAGCTGAGCTCGAAGCGGGCTTTAAACGCGCGGCAGAGCTGTTGGCCGAAGAGAAGATTTTCGACGCCCGCAGTCTGCCCTATGCAACCCAGCTAATTCCGCTAGCGGCGATCTGTGCACAGCTTGGTGCCAGAACCTCCCAGCACGGCATCAAGAAGAGCCTACTGCGCTGGTACTGGACGGGTGTGATGGGCGAGTTGTATGGTGGCGCTAATGAAACCCGCTTCGCGATGGATGTTCAGGACGTCGTTGCATGGGCCGATGGTGGGGCCGAGCCGCGTACCGTCCGCGACGCCAATTTCGCACCGGCACGACTGCTTTCCCTGCAAAGCCGATTGGCCGCTGCTTACAAGGGGCTGGCAGCGTTGTTAATGAAGCACGGAGGGCGTGACTTCGTCAGCGGAACACCTATCGACCTAAATTCCTTCTTCAACAATGCCATCGACATCCACCACATCTTTCCCCGCGCTTGGTGTGAAAAGAAAACGCTACCGAGGGAGAAGTGGAATAGCGTCATCAACAAAGCGCCGCTTGCGGCCGGCACTAACCGATTCATCAGCGGTGACGCACCAAGTGTGTATCTTGCGCGCATACAAAAGGCCAAACAAGTCGATCCAGTCAGCCTGGACGAATTCCTGGCCTCACACATCATTCCGGTGGCCGAGCTACGGAGCGACGATTTCGATGGGTTTATCCGCTTGCGAGCCGGGGCATTGCTGAACTTGATCGAGGAGGCCACCGGCAAGGCAGTTCCGGGGCGTGACAGCGAGGAAACCATCAAAGCATTTGGTGGCGCCCTAGTTGCATGAGCGATGTACTGGTCAGCGCGCTTATTAGCGCGCTGGAACTACCGGCGAGTTGCCGTGTCGATCAACGCGTCCCCAAAAAGATGCTGATCGAGAACGGTGCCCCCACGGCTACAGATAAGAGACTGCTAAACGACGCCATCGAGGAAATTCAGTGGGTCGCAGCGCTCAAGCCCAACACTGTGGGCGTACCCGATTATCGCGACGAGGAACGGCAGTACCTGGAAGTCGCTGTGCTGAGCATCACCACGCGCGGCGCGCACAATGCAGTTGACGACGAAAGGTTGGCCGCAACCACCAAACCCGTCAACACAACGCGATTGGTCGAGTTGGTGCACCGGGCCGTGCCTTATCCATTGCTGTTGTTGCTGGCGACGCCGCAGGGCCTGTTTCTGTCCATGTCTCACAAGCGCTGGGCTCAGAACGAGGCTGGCAAGGTCGTTCTTGACGGTGAGGTGACCACCATCGCGGCGGATGACGATTTGACGCCTACCCATCCATTCGTGCAAAGCCTTGCTGTGGCTCGCCAACCCCAATCGACCCTGATGGCGCTGTATCAAGGTTGGCTGGACTGCCTGACGGCTTTGGACGCGGCCCGCTACACAGGCACTTACAAGGCGATGAATAATCCGACTGATGCCGTCGCCCGCCGGGCGGTGCTGTGCGAATGCAAGCGGCTGGAACAGGAAGCCACTCGCTTGCGTACGCAGGCGGGCAAGGAAAAACAGGTGGCCAGGCAGGTAGACCTGAACCTAGCGCTCAAGCGCGTGCAGGCCGACCTGTCAGCCGCACGCGAACAACTATAAAGATGAACCCGATGAGTGAGAACAAGATGCAGAAGATTGACGCGACCAGGACGGAGGCACAATCGGCGGACATCACCGCGATGAATATCGAGCAGCTTAAGGCATTATTCCCTGAGCTGATTACCGAGGGCGCAAACGGTACGGCAGTGAATGTGGATGTGCTCAAAGCCTTGGTGGGCGACCAGACTGCGACTGATGCAGACGAGAAATACGGTCTTAATTGGCATGGCAAACGACAGGCGCGAAAATTGGCCCTAACGCCGAGCACTGGAACACTCCGGCCGTCCCCGGAGGACAGCGTTGATTGGGATACGACGCAAAACCTGATGATTGAGGGTGATAACTTAGAAGTGCTCAAGCTCCTACAAAAGAGCTACGCTGGCAAGGTCGAGCTGATTTACATTGACCCGCCGTACAACACTGGAAAAGACTTCATCTACCCAGATAATTTTCAGGACAGCATCAAGAACTACCTGGAACTGACTGGTCAAGTCGATGGCGGTCGAAAAATTAGCAGTAACACAGATGCCAGCGGACGCTTCCACACCGATTGGTTGAATATGATCTATCCGAGACTGAGGTTAGCGCATACGTTGCTCGCGCAGAATGGTGCAATTTTTGTGAGCATTGCGGATCATGAAATTCATAACCTTCGACACGTGCTCGACGAGGTTTTCGGACCTGAGAATTTCATTGCAACGGTCATTTGGCACAAGATGGACAGTCCAAAAAACTCGGCTATTCACCTTAGTGAGGACCACGACTATATTGTAATTTACGCAAGGGACAGCGACGTTTGGCGGCCATGTCCGCTGCCGCGAACCGAAGAAATGGTAGCGAGATACAAAAACCCCGATAACGATCCCAGAGGGCCGTGGTTGCTCGGAGATCTAGCGGCGAGGAATTTCTACGGTCAGGGTCGCTATCCCATTAGGACTCCATCTGGAAAGCTAATCTCCGGCCCACCGGCGGGTAGCTATTGGCGCGTCAGTGAGAAAAAGTTCTCCGAGCTGGACGGCGACAACCGAATCTGGTGGGGAAACACGGGAGACAACCGGCCAGGGATCAAAAGGTTCTTAACTGAAGTGAAAGATGGTGTTGTCCCGCAAACCTATTGGCCGTGGAAGGACGTTGGAAGTACGAGGCATGCCAAACAAGAGCTATCACAGCTCATGGATGCAGAGTCAGGGGAAGAACTGTTCATCACTCCAAAGCCTGTACGTTTGATGAAGCGGGTCTTACAGATCGGTGCCTCGAAGAATGCATTGGTGTTGGATTTCTTCGCGGGATCGGGAACAATAGCGCATGCAGCGTTGGAACTAAACGCCGAGGATGGGGGGAGCCGCAGATATATCCTTGTGCAACTGCAAGAGCCATTAGAAGGCCTTGCGAGCAAGGGATACGCGTCAATTGCCGATATAACGCGTGACAGGGTGAGGCGGGCAGGTGTAAAGACCCGTGCCAGCACCCCTCTGTTCGCTGGAGACAATGGTTTTCGCACGTTCCGACTCGACGCGTCGAATATCCGGGCATGGAATCCTGACCCGGCTGCGTTGGAGCAGTCGCTCTTTTCGTATCAGGACCACTTGGTCGAGAACCGCTCAGATTCGGATTTGCTGTATGAGCTACTTATCAAGCTGGGTCTTGACTTGTGCGTGCCCATCGCGAATCGGATGGTTGAAGGCAAAGATGTTCATTCTGTCGGTGGTGGTGTGCTGATGGCATGCTTGGCAACGCATATCGAGGCCGCAGCGGTCGAGGGCGTGGCGCACGGCATTATCTCCTGGCACAAAGAGCTGGCGCCCGCTGGGGACACGACTTGCGTCTTCCGGGACAGCGCCTTTGCCGACGACGTGGCGAAGACCAACATGGCCGCCATTCTGACGCAGAACGGTATTGCCAATGTGCGGAGTTTGTGAAGATGGACCAGGTTGCATTAATTACTCGGGTCGATAGCCTTCGGGCTCAGGGCCGCGAGGCCAGTACGGTGGAGTTCAAGTCGAATTGGGACCAGCCGCGTGACATCGGTGAATACTTGTCTGCTCTGGCCAATGCATCGGTACTGGCGCGGCACGAACAGGCCTGGCTGGTGTGGGGGGTGGATGACAAGACCCACGAGGTCATTGGCACCACGTTCAATCCGTTTTCGGCGAAGGGTGAAGGTAACCAACCGTTGGTCATGTGGCTGACGCAGAAAATCTTGCCTCGGCCTGATTTCGAGTTTTACGAGGTACAGCATCCGCAAGGGCGCGTGGTTGTGCTGGAAATTAAAGCACCACGCACTGCGCCTTTGGCATTTTCTGGTGTTCGTTACATCCGTATCGACAGTCACAAAACCGAGCTTGCCAACCATGCGAACAAAGAGTTGCGCATCTGGGAATTGCTGGGGCAGAAGTCCGATTGGACGGGCGAGATCGTGCCCGAGGCGACGCTCGACGACCTGGACCCGGCTGCGGTTGAAGCAGCGCGCAAGCGCTTCACCGAGTATCTGCTGAAGGGGGAGTCCGACGCGCTTCGACATGACCAGATTCGCGCAGAAGCTCAAGGCTGGGACAACGTGACGCTGCTCAACAAAGCCCGTATCACCAAGGCCGGGCGCATCACCCGAGCGGCGTTGCTGCTTCTTGGCAAAGACGAGTCTGCGCACTTTCTTTCGCCCGTGGATGCCAAGCTGAGCTGGATTTTGCGCGATGCCCAGAATGCAACCGTGTCTTCGCATCCCTACGGCATGCCATTTCTATTGGCGACAGATCAGGTTTTTAGGCGCATTCGTAACGAGCCTATCGAAGCGATGCCCGATGGCACCTTGTTTCCCGTGGCTGTGCAACGCTACGACGCTTGGGTCATTCGAGAAGCCCTCCACAATTGCGTGGCACACCAGGACTATGGCTTGGGCGGAAAAATCAATGTTGTTGAACACCCGGACAAGGTAGTGTTTACGAACTTGGGGCAGTTTATTCCGCCCAGCGTGGAATGGATGCTGGAGCACCAGTCGCCACCTGAGCACTATCGCAATCCGTGGCTGATTGACGGGATGATTCGGCTGCGTATGATTGACCAGGTTGGCAGTGGCATACGCCGGATGTTTCAGACGCAGCGTGACCGATTCTTCCCCTTGCCCGACTTTGTATTGGACGAAACTGCACAACGCCAGCCCCGGGTGGAGGTCATCATTTCGGGGCAGGTGCTGGATGCGAAGTACACCCAGCTTTTGATGAAGCGAGCAGACTTGGCGCTGCACCAGGTACTACTGTTGGACAAGGTACAGAAGAAGCGCCCCTTGAGTGCCGAGGAAGGCAAACAATTGAGGACGCAGAAGCTGATCGAAGGCCGTGCGCCCAACTACTACGTGTCTGCCAAGGTGGCGGAATGGGCGGGACAAAAGGCGACCTACATCCGTAACAAAGGCTTGGACGACGGCTATTACCGCAAGCTGGTCACCGATTACCTAAAAAAATACGGGCAAGCTACGCGCAAAGACATGGACGACTTGCTTCTGGCGAAGCTTCCTGAGGTACTCGACACGGCCCAAAAGGCGCACAAAATCCGCAATCTGCTGCAAGCCATGCGGCGTGACGATTTGATTCATCGCACCGGCCCCAAGATGTCGGCAGTTTGGCGTTTGGGGAGCGGACCACTTGCCGACCAAAGCTAAACCCCTAAGTTAAGGCGCCGCTTAGCAATCAACGACGATGTAAGTCATTGATTTATATGTTTTCTTTGGTTTTTTTAGCCGGAAATTTAGAGATGATCGAGTAATGAAACTTCACTTCGAGCACGACCTTGACTACCAGCTCCAAGCCATTGAGGCCGTCTGTGACCTGTTCCGTGGGCAGGAGATATGCCGTACCGAATTTACCGTGACCATGAAGCTGCCCGACCAGCAAATGACGCTGGATGTGGCGGAGACCGACCTCGGCGTGGGTAACCGGCTGACATTACTGGACGACCAGCTACTGCAAAATTTACGTGAGGTTCAGTTGCGCGGTGGTCTGGCGCCATCCAGTGTGCTGGCCTCGGGCGACTTTACCGTCGAGATGGAAACTGGTACCGGCAAGACCTATGTCTACCTGCGCACGATCTTTGAGCTTAACAAGCGCTACGGCTTTACCAAGTTCGTCATCGTGGTGCCTTCTGTCGCCATCAAGGAGGGTGTCTATAAGTCGCTGCAGATTATGGAAGAGCATTTCAAGGGTATCTATGCTGGTGTACCGGTGGACTTCTTCCTCTACGAGTCCAGCAAGCTGGGGCAAGTGCGCAATTTCGCCACCAGTTCGACCATCCAGGTGATGGTGGTCACGGTTGGCGCCATCAACAAGAAAGACGTGAATAACCTCTACAAGGATAGCGAAAAAACCGGAGGCGAAAAGCCGATCGACCTCATCAAGGCGACGCGGCCTATCGTCATCGTGGACGAACCGCAAAGCGTGGACGGCGGCCTGTCGGGTGCCGGCAAGACCGCGCTGGATGCGATGAACCCGCTGTGTACGTTGCGCTATTCGGCCACGCATGCCAACAAGCACCACATGGTGTTTCGACTCGATGCGCTGGACGCCTACGAACGCAAACTGGTCAAGCAGATCGAGGTGGCAGCAGCCACTATCGAGGATGCATATAACAAGGCTTTCGTGCGGTTGATTTCGGTCAGTAGCAGGCGTGGCGACATCATCGCGAAGATCGAGCTTGATGTAAAGACTAAGACGGGCGTGAAACGACAGGAAGTATTGGTCAGCGACGGCTACGACCTGCAGCAAACCGCCGAGCGTGACATCTATGCTGATTTTCGCGTGGGCGAAATCAGCACGGCCAAGGGCGAAGAGTTCCTGGAGCTGCGCTATCCTGGTGGCGAAGTCTTCCTGGCTATTGGCCAGGCCTACGGCGATGTCGATGCCTTGGCGGTGCAGCGCGAGATGATCCGCCGCACCATCCGCGAACATCTGGACAAAGAAAAGGTGCTTGGTCCCAAGGGCATCAAGGTGTTGTCGTTGTTTTTCATCGACGCCGTGGAGCGTTATCGTCAGTACGATGCCGATGGCAACCCAGTAAAGGGCGACTACGCGCGCATCTTCGAGGAGGAGTATCGACGTGCAGCCAAGCTGCCGGCTTACCAAAGCTTGTTCGCCGAAATCGACCTAGTGCATGGCGCCGAAGAGGTGCACAACGGATATTTTTCCGTTGATAAGAAGGGCGGCTGGTCCGACACGGCCGAGAACAACGCCGGCAATCGCGACAATGCCGAGCGGGCTTACAATCTGATTATGAAAGACAAGGAGAAACTGCTTGCCTTCGATACGTCGCTGAAATTCATCTTTTCGCATTCGGCGCTGAAAGAGGGGTGGGACAACCCCAACGTCTTCCAGATTTGCACGCTGAGGGAAATGGGCACCGAGCGTGAGCGCCGGCAAACCATCGGCCGGGGCTTGCGGCTGTGTGTAAACCAACATGGTGAGCGAGTACGCGGCTTCGAGGTCAATCGGCTGACCGTCATCGCTACCGAGTCCTACGAGCAGTTCGCCGAGAACCTGCAAAAAGAGATTGAGGCCGACACGGGTATCCGGTTCGGTGTACTGGAGCAGCACCAGTTCGCTGGCATCGCCACCACGGCGGCCGATGGCACGCTCTGCCCACTGGGGGTGGGCCAGTCCAAGGCCCTCTGGGGGCATCTGAAGGCGGCTGGGTACGTCGATGCCAACGGCAAGGTGCAGGACTCCCTGAAGCTGGCCTTGAAAAACGGCACCCTCGCGCTACCAGAGGCGTTCGAAGCGCAACGCGGCCAGATTGCCGACGTTCTGCGCAAAGTGTCAGTTCGGCTCGAAATCAAGAACGCAGACGAGCGCAAGGCTTCACCAATGCGCAAGGACAAAGACGGCAAGGCGGTCTATCTGTCGGTTGATTTCAAGGCGCTGTGGGACCGTATCAAGCACCAGACAACTTACCGGGTTCAGTTCGACAATGCCAAGTTGCTGCAGGATTGCATCACCGAGCTAAAGACGGCTCCGGTCATCGCCAAGGCGCGGCTGCAGTGGCGCAAGGCAGATATTTCCATCGGCAAGGCCGGTGTGCTGGCCATCGAAAAGGAAGGCGCTGCGACTGTGGTGCTGGACGAGGGCGACATCGAGCTGCCAGACTTGCTGACGGATTTGCAGGATCGCACCCAGCTCACGCGTCGCAGCATCGTTGCCATCCTGACCGGCAGCGGCCGGCTGGACGACTTCAAGCGCAACCCACAGCAATTCATCGAGCAAACGGCGCAGGTCATCAACCGCCGCAAGCGCCTGGCGCTGGTGGATGGCATCAAGTACCAGAAAATCGGCGATGAGCACTTCTACGCCCAGGAGTTGTTCGCCAAGGACGAGTTGACTGGCTACCTGCGCACTATGCTACTGGATACGAAGCGGTCCATCTATGAGCATGTCATTTATGACTCGAACACAGAGCGCGACTTTGCCGACGCTCTTGAGAAACAGGAGGGCGTGGAGCTGTATGCCAAGCTGCCGAGCTGGTTCAAGGTGCCCACGCCGCTGGGGACTTACAACCCGGACTGGGCCATTTTGTTCGATCGGGACGGCATACAGCGCTTGTATTTTGTGGTTGAGACCAAGAGCAGCCTCTTCACCGACGACTTGCGCAGCAAGGAAGACGCCAAGATCGAGTGCGGCAAGGCGCACTTTGCGGCGCTGGGAGTTGGTGAAAATCCAGCACACTACCTCGTGGCGACTTCATTCGGCGGCGTACTCAAGACGTTGGAGTGAAAGTCATCTGGGCACAAGAAACTGTACTGTTGCAGGAATGCCCATACTCCCGCTAATGGCAGACAGCCATGTTGGGAATGTCTCGTCAGGAATGACATGGGGGATTTGGGGAGAAATTTGGGGGAGAAAATCGGGTCTTTTCTTCCCAGTCATGCCTACCATTGCCTTTCGTTGCCGGTTCCTATATTTTATCGAATCAAGGAGTTGCAGCAACGGCGCGGCTTCGCAGTGATGCGCGGCATGGCTTCCAAAGCCAAGGGTCGCTGGTTCGATTCCAGCCAGCCGCACCAATAAAATCAGAGACTTAGAACTTATCCGTAAAGTAATCGGCGTATCAGCACCGCCTTGACGGCACCTGTTTTTGCCCCAGCCATTCCAGGCCAGCCGCGCGAGCGTATTGGTGGCGACTCGACGGTCAAACGCGTTGGGATCGAAGTCGCCTACCACCCACTGCAGATGGTCAATCTCTCCGTCACTATCAAAGCGGCTGAGGAGAGTATCGAGGAAAGCTGCATAGGCATCGGGGCCGCCCACATCCTCCGGTAAACCGGCATGCTTGCCATCGAGAATCGTTGCGCTGTACAGGGGCTCGGCCCGTGTCTGGATCGGTTCAACCGTGACGAGATGTTCGCAGCAGGTCAGGCGGGCAACGGCAGTCGTGCTTTTCCGCTGAGACGCTTGGCCTGTGGCCCAAGTGCACTGTGCTCGACGAGGCAGGCAGGTGTGCCATCGGTAAATTTCCAAGCGTGAACGGGCCGTGGCGCCGACTTGCCTTCAATCTGCTGATAACCAATACCGACGACCACCTGCAAAATCTTGAGTTGCTTTATTCAAGCGAAGGCCAATAGAATCTGGCGCCATCGTTCGACGTCAATCCGATGCCCGGAAAGCTATGAGAATCGAGAACCTGGCTGAGTGAGGACGCCGGCCCAATTAATTCGGTGCAGATGTTCTTGATGCGTCGCCGTATTTTTCCATTGCAACTACCGGGGCGATTGACGTGCTGACGGTTGTTGAGGATTGGAGAAAAGTGGCTTTGAGTGATGAGGTGGGGGGCCGCTCTCGAGTTGACTGCATTCGAAGATGCGTTTGAGTATGATGTGACGGGACAGGCTTGCAGGGTGGCGCACATCGGCGCGTAGGCCAAGCATCGACCAGAAGCACGCTGTTTCGCATTGAGATTTAAAAATAGTATGCGTTGTCCAGATCTGCAATCAGCGCACCATTTATAAAAACAAAAGCTAATAGTTCAAATAAAGCTAGATTTGTAACCATGTATTACACAGCATGCGGGTTGACATTTTTTCTATCTTTTGCCCATGCGTGCTCAATTTTGCTGCTTTCGCCGGCATTCACGTCGGACCGTATCGATTTTTGTTGCAGCCTGCCTCACGGCTTGGAGCATGGGTATTCAACATGCGGGCGCAGCGTCGCCTGGTATGTCAGGCACGCCACCAGCCCCACCCCTGGGCATTCCACCCGGTGCGCCGTTCCTACTGCCACAAATCTCCAACAGTTGCAGCCTTGGTGTTGCCGGTGCGCCGTCCTGTGGCGCCGGCCCTGCGACCATGGGCAACAAATCCGGCACCAATCAGGGTGGGGGTAACCCGATCAACCTCATCACCGGCAACAAATATCAGCGCGAGGACGATCTACCGGCATTGCCCGGCGTTCTCGGTCTGGAAATCGTCCGGCACTACAACAGCGCCTACAGCAACATCAACACCACTACCGGTCTGCTTGGTCGCGGCTGGAAACTGTCGTATGAAACCGATCTGTACGCAGTGGGCAATACGGTGCAGATCATCCAGGCCGACGGCACCCGCATCATCTTCAATCGCGATCCTGGCAATCGCAGTCTTTGTTCCACCAGCAATCCTGCAGACGGGGCGTTGCGCATCGATGCCACCAGTCGTGGCAATGAATATGTCTGGAGCTGGGCCAATGGCCGGGTGCTGAGTTTCAACAGCATTGGAAAGCTGGTGCAGATTGCCGACCCCACCGGTGAATTCGTCAGCCTGCAGCACGATCACAAAGGCATGCTGATGCAGGTGACCGATCCGCAAGGGCGGCAACTGAAGTTGCACTACCCGACCAGCAAGCAGAGCGCTGGCGAGAGCGGATTTCGTGGCGTCATGGCCATCGACAGCCCGGCCGGGCGTTATCAGTACGCCTATGGCAGTGCCTTGCCGGGTGGCTCGACAGCGCCCAAGACCAGCGTGCTGGCCAACCTCGTCAAGGTTGTTTATCCGGGTGAAAGTGGCAGCCGCCTTTACCATTACGAGGATGTACGTCGGCCTACTTTTTTAACCGGTATCAGCGTCGCTAAAAGTCGTGCTGAGGTAGGTGGCAAGTCCGGCGTCGATTTCAGCCTGCTGCGCACCAGCACCTATCTATACGGCATCGACGGCAAAGCCATTCTAAGTGTCAGGGGCATGCCAGCCCGTCTGCAAACTGATAGCCAGGGCAAGCCCCTCAAACCGGCCCGCCTGCAGGACAACACCGGCATCGGCCAGATCACGCTCGATCATTCCGCAGCAGGGCGCACGGTATTGACTAACAGCCTCGGGCAAACCTCCATTTATCGGTACGCCATCGTCAACGACCAGTATCGGTTGCTGGAAGTGCGGGGTGCCGGATGCAATGAATGTGGGGAAAGCAATGTGCGTTACGGCTACGACAAATCCGGGCGTCTTACAGAAAAGACGCGGCTGTATCCAGACGGCGAGCCGGTCGATGCGGTACGAACCGAACTCGATAACGACGGAAGAACGTTGGGCGAAAGCGCCGTGACCTACATTGCCGGCATGGCACAGCCACCGCAATGGCGCACGCGCTTTGCTTACCCTTCTCCCAACGTATTGCTGGTTTCCCGTCCAAGTGTGGTACCGGGTCGAGAAGTACAAACCAGGATGACCAGTAACGCCAAAGGGCAATTGCTCAGCGTGGTGGAAGCCGGCTGGTCGCCAGGCGTCGGCACGCCAAGCATCGGCGCGTCAGGCATCGGCACTAACAGCAACGACAAAAACAGCGGCAGCGAACCGACAGCACTCAGCAGAACCACTACCTACCGCTACAAAACCGTCAATGGCCGTAGCGTGCTGGCAGAGATCGACGGCCCGCTTGCCAACGGTGCCGGCAACAACCCCGCTGACTCCGATATCACCCGCCTTACTTGGGATGAGCGGGGCAGTTTCGTAACAACTATTGCGCAACCTGGCGGCGCTAGCAGCCAGATTCAGCACGATCAAGCCGGCCGCGTGGCATTTGTGCGCAATAAGCAAGGGCTTGCCAGCAGTTTTGCCTACCATCCGCTAGGCATGTTGCAGCGCGTGACCCAAATGGATACGCAAGGCAATATCGTCACGCAACGCAGTATCAGCCATGACGTGCTAGGCCGCGCCATTGAATCTGGCAGTGGTGTGCCAGGCACACCAGGTTACCGCGCCGAGCAACGCCAGGCCTTCAACACTGCTGACCAGCTACTGTGGCAGGCGCAGACCGACGGTATGCTGCGTCAAGCTAGCTACGATACTGAAAGCCATCTCACCCAAGTAATTGCGCAAGGTGCCGGCCAGCGCCAGCAAGAGCGCTATGTCTACGACACGCAGAGCCGCATCGTGCAGGTGGCTAATGCAAACGGCGCTACACAGCGCATCACCTATGACCCAGCCAGCAGTCGAGCGCTGGCGTTGACCGACGCCATGGGCCGCACGCGGCGCCTGGCTGTATCGGCCCAGAGCGCTTCTACCACCAATACCAACGCCGAGGCGAACACCGAGACGGCTACCAAGATGGTCACCGCGAGCATCGTGAAGGTCGCGCGCGACGACTTCGGACGCGAAGTAGCCCTCACCACCGCCAGCCATGGCCGCACGGTGCAGTTATACGACGCAGCAGACCGACTCGTCAGCCGCATCGATGCAAAGGGAGAGAGCACCCTACTGCAATACGACGTGCAGGGCCGTCTGATCGAGCGCCGGGTGCAGGGTTTATCTGAACCCATTTCCGGTGCCATTGTTACTACCTGGCGCTATGCAGCCAGTCGTCTTTTAGAAGTGCGTCACCCTGGACAGATTGAGCGCTTTGCGTATGACGCCCGTGGCCAGCAAATCAGCAAGGCGGTCGAACTGGAAACTGCCTCCGCTGTCGTCGCTGCCGCTGCGAGCACTGGCATAACCACTGTCACGTCCATTGTCACAAGCACTACTCGTACCCGCTACCAAGCCGATGGCAGCTTAGCCAGCCACAGCCTGCCCGACGGCAGCTGGTTGCACTACGAGCGCGACGGCCAAGGGCAAATCGTGGCACTGTACCGGCAAGCCAGCACTTGGTTACCTTGGGGCTGGAATCGCACCACTTTGATCAGCGGCCTGCAGCGTGACCTCGTCGGCTTGAGCGGCGCCACCTTCGGCAATGGCATCCGGGCCCACTGGCAGCGCAGCGCAGAAGGAGCCGTGCTGGCGCGGGTGGCCTACACCCGGCCTGGGGGCACGCCAACGACTACGCCAACGACCATGCCAACGACATCAGGACACACTGCGCCAACCACCAAGCCGTCCCCAACGTTGCCCGGCGCACTTGGCCTGCCGACCGACCTGCATGCGCTGTTCGACGCCCGGCTGCTATACGACACGGCCGGCAATGTGCTGCTGCAAAGCCAGCACGGCGCAGGCGTGCAGCGAACCCAGGCCTACGCCTACGATGGGCAAGACCAATTAATCGCAGCCCAGCGCAGCGATGCGGCCAAGGTGCCACAGGCATCGGCTCCAGCCCCAGCCGTTTCAGTCGCCCCCGCTGTAGGCACACCAATGCTGTCCGGTGGTGATCAAGTCTGGCGCTACGCCTACGATGCGTATGCCAACCGAATATTGGCGCAAGAGGGCGTGGCACCGCGTGAAATGGGCCGCACCCGGCGTGTGCGTTATAACTTGGGGAGCGGCATGCAGCCCTTCGCCGAAAGACCAGGCGCGGGCGATGGCAACAGCCTGGCATTGGGCGACACCACGTCACCGCGCACCTACATCTGGGGCGCCATGTGCCAGCTGCAGCGTATCGAGCGCTCGGGCCAGAAAGTCGCCCGCTATCGCTACGACGCGCGTGGCCTGCGTGTAAGCAAAGTAACCAAAGCTGGCATCATGCATTACCTGTACGACCAGGAGCGCCAGCGCGTGGCCGACCTGGATGCGCAAGGTCGCATTCTGCGTCAGTACGTGTGGGTGGACGGTAAGCTTTTAGCTACCATCGATCCGGCCGAACCAAGGCAGATGGCAGCACCAGCTGAAGGTGCCATGGAGCAGTTGCTGCAGACCGCCCAAGTGTTGTGGCGGGGTTTGCGTGGTCAGGAAGACCGTATTACCTACGTACACGGCAACCATTTGGGCGCGCCGATTGCCGCCACTGATGCACAGGGCCAAATTGCGTGGCAGGCCGATCATGCGCCCTACGGCAAATTAATCCAAGGCAGTGCCGGAAAGCCAGGCGGCCAGCGTATCGCCAAGGCCAGTGCTGCGGGCAACAGCTACCAGCTTGACCTGAGGCTACCGGGCCAGTGGGAGGATGCAGAAAGCGGCCTGTACTACAACGATGCGCGCTACTACGACCCGGAAGCCGGGCGCTATTTAATTGCCGATCCGTTGGGGCACCTAGCTGAGCGCCTGGGCAGCACGAACGCTTATGCTTACGTCAATAACAACCCGGCCAGCTATGTCGATCCGTTGGGCTTGATCTTGTTTGCGTTCGATGGCACGGGCAACAGCGACAACATCAACGACCCGGCAATGAAAGGCGGCGGCTTGTCGAATATCAGAAGGTTCTATGATGCCTACGACGATGGCAGCACAAATTACGTCAGCGGCGTCGGCACCGTACATCGTGACCGTGAAAACGGTGACATCGTGCCGGATACCTATGCAAGAAATACCAGGCTAGCCTTGGCTACGCCATCGACGCCGTTGTTCTACAACGATATGGGCGGCAATTACTCGGGGCCAGCACGCATCGACCGGATGGTCAAATACATCGAAGCGGAAGCCAACACTGCAGTCGACACGGATAGTATGCAAATCGACATCATCGGCTTTAGCCGTGGCGCAGCACAAGCACGCGAGTTCGCCAACCGGATCGTATCGCAGACGAAAAATGGCGCATTCAATTACACCGGGACTGACGGCAAGGCCAAGTGCCAGATGGTAACCTTTCGTTTTATGGGTCTGTTCGATACCGTGTTAAGTACGAATTATTCTGACTTTACAAACTACCGGTCAGGCATTCCCGATCAGTTTGCGCACGTAGCCCAGGCTGTTGCTTTGAACGAGTACCGTGGCGACGTTTTAGGTGATTGGATTGTGCGCAATCCACAGCCGTACAGCCAGCATTACGGCGCCTTTCCACTTGAATCCATTGGCGCTAGTAGCAACGCCGCAGGCAAGCTCAGGATCGAAAGAGGTTTTATTGGCGCACATGCGGACATCGGGGGCGGCTATGCGGAGTCGGAGGGTCAGTTATCGCTAGTGGCATTAAACTGGATGGTGCGCCAGGCGCAAGATGCGGGGGTGAAGTTAAAAAACATCAAGCCCTTGCCGATTGGCACGCCTGTACTGCACGACCAGAGCACTGCCATTATGCTGAACAGCCCGAGCGGCCCGGAAAATTTCCGCATTGGACTACCCGGCATAGTGGTTTCTGCTGAAGACCGGGTGGTTAAAGGCGCTGCATCTGGCAGTACGCAAAGGACAATGGGATTCGGAAACGAGAGCATGCGGTATTCTGATACGCAAGCCTATATTGGTTACACGCCTCGCGATATCAATCAGCGCGATAGGGGTTCTGCCCTTGACCCTCGTTTGCTAGGCAATAAGACCGGGACGGTGGACATGGAAGGTTATTTAGACTGGCTGCGCCAACACAATTACTGCTTCATTGGCGACACCGATGGCAGCTGTAAGCGCGACGAGGTGAAGCGGTGAGGCGCTATAAACTTGGTAGCGCGGTGCTATTCGTGTTCGGGAGCTTAGTGCTTTTAATGAACGTAAGCTTGGCGGGGTGGGGTGCAATGAGTACGCAGGCCGAGTTGCCACCACCGGTACTAACCGAACCGCAAAAGCGCATGGTGAAGAAGTTTGGACCTGACGTGGGTTATGAGCTCAGGGTTGATGCTATGAAGGGTGAGGAATTTGAGGGCGTCAACTTTTACGAAGTAGGCGTGGCTTGGCCGTTCTACGGGAAAGGCGGCCAAACTCTTCAGAACAGAGCCCTGATGGGTAAGTCCGGACCTATTCCTGAGCAGGTGCGCATCATATGGAGAGACTCCGCAGAGCATGGGCAAGAGGCTAAGGACGGCACGAGTTATAACGGAAAAATCATCGGCCAAGAAATTATCGAAGTCGGCTCACGCATTCCTCAAGCGGTGGCTAACGACCTAAAGCGCAACCTCAGCGGAGGGCTAACCTTGAAGTTCCGTATGAGTAATCAAGGTACGCTAGTGGGTTGGGACGTGGTTCGTTTTCCCGATTACAAACCGAACAATCGGGACCAATACGGCTCATTGATGTATGGCAAGCCAGTGTATTCCGGGGTTGGCGGTGATTTCAGGGAAGCCGAAATTTATAACGGTGAGGTGGTGCGTAAAGGCTGGTACATCGATAAAAAAACAGGGCAAAAGATAGAGACCGACTTTTAAGAATCGGTTCTGAATGAATGCGGCACGGTAACAGTAAGCCAGAGCATCATTCCTAATTTACCCATCGGCACGCCTGTCCTGCAAGACCAGTGTACTGCCATCATGTTGAACAGCCCGAGCGGCCAGAGCGGCCCGGAAAATTTCCGCATTAGACTACCGGGCATAGTGGTTTCTGCTGAAGACCGGATGGGTGAAAGGCGCTGCATCTGGCAGTACGCAAAGGACAATGGGATTCGGAAACGAGAGCATGCGGTATTCTGATACGCAAGCCTATATTGGTTACACGCCTTCGATATCGCTTGTGCAAGCATTGCTGTGGAGCATCGGCTGGCACCGCCACGGCATCCGCAAACAAACGGTATGGTCGAGCGATTCAACGGGCGCATCAGCGAACTGGTCAAGCAAACCTATTTTGCCAATGCTGCTGAACTGGAAACAACTTTGCAGCACTATCTAAAGCTGTACAACCACCACATCCCGCAACGAGCGATCGGTAGCAAAACACCTATTGAATCACTTAAGCATTGGCAGGGATTGAGGCCCGTAGCAGAACGCCTGCGCTAAAGTCGATTGATGTAGGCATGTCTCCATGGTTAACGTAGATTGTCTTGACAGCGGCCGAGAGGATGAACGAAGCATGAGCTTTACATTGAATGATTTTCCGAATGCCGAGTTGGCAGCCCGTCCATTGGCGAAAGCCATCGCTGCAGACTTGAGTGCGGCATTGGCGACGACGACGCGGGCGCTGCTGCTCGTGTCCGGTGGGCGCAGCCCAAGTACGTTGTTCAAGGCGCTTTTTGATGAAACTGTGGAGTGGAGTCGGATCGACATTTCGCTTGTCGATGAACGCAGTGTTGCGCCCGATGCTGAAGCGGCCAACGCTGCTCTGGTGTGCGCCAGCCTGATGTCGGGGCCAGCGCGGCAAGCCCGTTGGCTACCCTTGATGCCGGCCGAAGTGTTCGCCGCTGCCGCTGACCCCTGGCAAGCTGCCGAACGGGCCGCTGTGCTTGCCAATGCCAATGCGGCGTTGATGCAGCCAGCCGTGATCGTGCTCGGGCTCGGCACGGACGGTCATACCGCATCGCTGTTTCCGGATGCGTCACAATGGCCCGATGCCGCAATCTCGCAGGCACGTTATGTCTGCGTGCAACCGGGCGGAGCACCGCATGCTCGCGTGAGCCTGTCGTTGCCGGCATTGCGTTTGCAGAAACGTTGCTATATGTGGGCCGTCGGTGCGGAGAAGGTCGCTACGCTGGAGCGCTTGCAGCAATTGCCGCCGGTGCAGCAGATGCTCCGAGGGCGGAATGTCGATGAGGCGGGGAAGCGCCTGCTGATGCAGGCAGGACCTGTCGCCTGCCTAATGGCGGACCCTGTGGCGCAACTGGATGTCTATTGCAGCAACATTGAATGAAATTTATAAAAGCGTGTTGATTAAATCATTGCGTAATGCATCGTGGTCGATGAACCGAATGCCAAGACGAAAGCCCTCGGTATCATCCGGCGTGCAGTAAAGTACGCTCGCTGCGCTACTGACGGTTTCGAGCTTGCCCTGCGTCGGTATCTGAAAAACGACCGTCAGGCAGGCGCCGTCTTCCAGTTCGTGCGGCGACATCAGGCTCATGCCAACAATCGAAATATCGATGGTGCGGGCATGGAACACACGGTCGGTATCCGTACGAATCTCTGCGCGGCTTCGCAAAATCTTGCGCAGGCGATTCGCCGCGCGTGGGCCTCCTGGAATGGACTTGGTCATGAGATATTTGCAACCGTGCAAGTTATTTCCCCAAATAAATATAACACGCGTCGTTCGTTGAAAGTGGCCGCCAATGTCTAAACATGTGTTTACCTATGGATCACTGATGTTTCCACCAATCTGGGAGCGGGTTGTAAGTGGTCACTATCCGAAAGCTGTAGCGACGCTGGCAGGCTACGCCCGCTTTGCGCTCAAGAACGATACTTACCCGGGCATGATTGCTTCACAAGATCAGGAAGTCATCGGTGCGCTTTATCGCGATGTCAGCGATGCCGACCTCTCGGCACTCGACGTTTTCGAGGGAAGCGAATACCAGCGCTGCAGTGTGCAGGTCGATATCGGCACTACGGAAAAAATCTGGGCGGAAACTTATGTGTTTCTACCGCATGAACGCCTGTCCGGGCAGCCATGGGACCCGGCGGCGTTCGCCGTGAATCGTTTCATGGGGGCGTATTGCCCGGAGCGGGGCGGCGCATAACGTCGCTGCGCAAAGTTCATCCGGTATCCAGGCAGCGTCTGAGCAGCATCTAAGCCAGTGTCCGAGCCAGTATAATTCCGGTAGCCGTCACCTCCGTCTTCACTTCATCTGGCCTCATTCGATCATGCTTCTTTCGCAAAAACGCAAAATTGCCGCTCTGTTTCAAGCGGCGTTGCAGCCGCACCTGGCAGGCACCGATATCGCTGCGGAGGTCGTGCTCGAACGTCCGCGCGATCCTTCCCATGGCGACGTGGCCTGCAACATCGCCATGCAGCTTGCCAAGCGCCTGAAAAAAAATCCACGTGAACTGGCACAGGCGCTGGTAACAGCAGCGCTGTCCGACCCGGCGCATGCCGAACTGATCGATGCCATCGATATTGCCGGGCCAGGGTTCATCAACCTGCGCCTGTCGGCGGCCGCTCGTCAGGAAGTAGTGAAAGTGGTGTTGGCGCAGGGCGAGCAGTTCGGTAGAAGCAGGCAGGGCGCCGGACAAAAAGTACTGGTCGAATTCGTTTCGGCAAATCCAACCGGGCCGCTGCATGTCGGTCATGGCCGGCAAGGTGCGTTGGGCGACGCCATGTCGGCACTGTTCGAAGCACAGGGCTTTTCCGTCACTCGTGAGTTCTACTACAACGACGCCGGCGTGCAGATTGCCAATCTGGCGCTGTCGGTGCAGGCTCGGGCCCAAGGCATCGTTCCGGGCGATCCGGCCTGGCCGGCGACGGCTTACAACGGTGATTACATCGGCGAGATCGCCACCGATTTTTTAGCTGGCAAAACCGTAGTCGGCAGCGATGGTGCAGCCATTACCGCCAGCGGTGACTCAAACGATCTGGAATCGATCCGCCAGTTTGCCGTCGCCTGCCTGCGCCGCGAGCAGGACCTTGATTTGCAGGCATTCGGCGTGCGCTTCGATCATTATTATCTAGAATCCTCGCTTTACAGCGATGGCAAGGTCGCCGCAACAGTGGATGCATTGGCCAGCGCCGGCAAAACGTACGAGCAGGATGGCGCACTCTGGCTGCGCAGCACCGACTACGGCGACGACAAGGACCGCGTCATGCGCAAGTCCGACGGCACGTTTACTTATTTTGTGCCGGACGTGGCTTACCACATCAACAAGTGGCAACGGGGTTATGGCAAAGCCATCAATGTCCAGGGCAGTGATCATCACGGCACGATTGCGCGGGTGCGGGCCGGGCTGCAGGCAGCGGGTGTGGGCATACCGCCGGGCTACCCCGACTACGTGCTGCACAAAATGGTGACCGTGATGAAAAATGGCGAGGAAGTTAAGATTTCTAAGCGTGCCGGCTCCTATGTCACCTTGCGCGACCTGATCGAATGGTCCAATGGCGAAGGCGAAGCGGAGGTCAACGCCGGCAGCGACGGCGCACGCGATTTGACGCGTGGCCGTGACGCCGTACGATTTTTTCTGATTTCACGCAAGGCGGATACGGAGTTTACCTTCGACGTCGACCTGGCGCAGGCACAGTCGGACGAGAATCCGGTGTATTACGTGCAATACGCGCATGCCCGGATCTGCTCGGTACTGGCGCAGTGGGGTGGCGACCAGGCGACTCTGGAAGGCATCGATCTGGCGCCACTGGTAGCGCCGCGTGAAACGGCGTTGCTGGCGCAGCTGGCGCACTATCCGCTGGCGCTCGAACATGCTCTGGAAGAGCTGGGGCCGCATCAGGTGGCCTTTTACCTGCGCGATCTGGCGGGCGAACTGCATAGCTACTACAATGCAGAGCGCGTTTTGGTGGACGATATGTCGACCAGAATGGCCCGACTGGCGTTAATGTGTGCAACACGGCAGGTTTTGCGCAATGGATTGGCACTGCTCGGCGTGTCGGCACCTTCAAGAATGTAACGGAAAAGTATGCTTAATTTCAGGAATGCCTTTTTGCCCTCGATGAAACGCCAGCGCGGCGGCACGGTGCTGGGTGTGATCGTCGGCTTGATCATCGGGCTGGGCATTGCCGTGGTGGTGGCGGTGATGATTACCAAAAGCACGCTGCCTTTCACCAACAAGCAATCGCAGCCGGAACGTGCTGCCGGTGGTGGGCAAATCGTCGATCCGAACAAGCCGCTGTACGGCAACAAGGAGCCGGCGCGTCAGGCGGCCAAGAATTACACGCCTGAAAAGCCCCCGGAAAATGCCGTGATCACCGATGCAAAACCGCCGGTCATCGAGAAATCGACTGGCGAAAAATCCAAGGCCACCGAGAAAGCCGTGGCCGACGCCCGGCTTGCAGCACGCGATACCGACAAAGCAGCAGGTAAAACGCCTGAAACACCGGCTGTCAAATCAGATGAAAAGCCGGTTGCCGACAAATCCGGGAGCGCGGATGAAAAATGGATCTATTTCCTGCAGGCCGGCGCATTTCGTGAGCCTGCTGACGCAGAAAGTGCAAAAGCCAAACTGGCCCTCATGGGCTTTGAAGCCAGCATCACAGAACGTCCTTCCGATAGTGGGCCGTTGTACCGGGTCCGTGTCGGCCCGTTCAAGCAACTCGACGTCATGACCCGCGCACGCAGCAAGCTGTCGGACAACGGCGTCGATGTCGCAGTCGTTCGTAGTGCCCGTTAAAACCGAAAGGAATCGCATGCACAACCTTCACACCACTCCCGTAGCGACCCGGCGCAGTTTTCTGCAAAGGGCAGCAACCGCGCTCGGCTTTGCCGTCACATTGAGTACGGTTGCCGCGTGCGCTCAGGCTACACCTGCTGCACCCGTCAATGGCGTGGAGTACCGAACACTTGAAAAAGTACAATCCACCGAATCCGGCAAAAAAATTGAGGTCACGGAATTTTTCTGGTTCTCGTGCCAGCACTGCCATGCATTCGACCCCGCGCTTGCCGACTGGGTGAAAAAGCAGGGGGACAATATCAGCTTCAAGCGGGTGCCAGTAGCGTTCCGTGAATCGTTCCAGCCCCAACAACGTTTGTATTACGCGCTCGAAGCGATGGGTCGTGCGGATGAGCTTCAGAAGAAGGTCTTCAATGCCATCCATGTCGACCGCAAGTCGCTCGATACCGAAGCCGCCATTGCCGATTTTGTCGCCGCGCAAGGCGTCGATCGCAAGAAGTTCGTAGAAACCTATAATTCGTTTGGCGTGCAGGCGAAACTGCGCAGGGCGGTGCAGTTGCAGGATACTTACAAAGTCGACGGTGTACCGCTCATAGCCATTGACGGCCGCTACATGACGTCGCCCTCGATCCTGGGAGCGTCCATGGGCCGCCAGCCTGAAAACGTGCTCCAGTCCTCGACGCTGCAGGTAATGGACTGGCTGGTGGCCAAATCCGTGAAAGATCGCAAGGCTGCCAGTGGTGCACTCGCAACCACTAATGCAGCCACTACTGCTGCGACGGCACCGCAGGGCGCTGCGAGTACGGCAAAAAAATAATCAGCGATTAACCAGCAGCTAAGAAGCAGTTAAGAAGCAATACACAAAGCGGGCATTGGTAATGGCCGCTCATCTTTCGGCAAGCAGTACACAGTCCGCCTGGCAACAGCGCGGACTTTTCATTGGAACACCATGCAACGTGTATTTATTACTGGCGCCTCCAGCGGCATCGGCGCTGCTCTGGCCCGCCGCTATGCCGAGGAAGATGCCTGTGTAGCGCTGGTCGGCCGGCGCTTGCCCGAACTGCAGGCATTGCAAGAGTCGTTGCCTAACGCCCCGCAACACCGCATCTATGTGCTCGACGTTACCGACCATGCAGCCCTGGCACGCGCCGCCGAAGATTTCATGGCCACTTACGATGGAATCGACGTCGTCATTGCCAATGCCGGCATCTCCCAGGGAACGCTCACCGAATATGTAGAAGACCTGGCGGTGTTCGAACGCATCGTCGCCACCAACCTTGCCGCAACAGTTGCCACCTTCACGCCGTTCCTTGCCGTCATGAAGCAGCAGCAGCTTCAGGTGCGGCCGCCGACTCATCCGACACGCCTGGTCGGCATCGCCAGCGTTGCCGGCATCCGCGGCTTGCCTGGCGCCAGCGCTTACAGCGCATCGAAGGCTGCGGTGATTAGTTATTGCGAATCGTTGCGAGTGGAATTGCGTGGCACCGGCATTGGCGTGGTGACCATCGTGCCGGGTTATATCGATACCCCGATGACGCAAGTCAATCATTACAAGATGCCGTTCCTGATGCGCAGCGACCGGTTCGCGGCACGTGCCGTCGATGTGATCCGGGCCGGCCGTAGCTACCGCGTCATTCCCTGGCAAATGGGCCTGGTGGCCAAGCTCTTGCGCATGCTGCCGAATTTCCTGTACGACTGGGCGCTATCGAAAGCGCCGCACAAGGCGCGTGTTGCCAAGCCTGCGCCTGCACCAGATGTTCGCGGCGCAAAGCGTGCAGCATCCGCTTCCGATCCCGTCGCGCCTGGGCAATGAAAACCGACGGCGGCGCGCGTTTTCCAAAACTGCTGTCGTCGCAGATCGCGTTCGATATCGCCCGCACCATCGTCGACGGTTTCGACAAGCACTACCGGTTGTTTCGCGAAACCAGCCGACGCGCCAAGCAGCATTTCGAAGCGGCTCAATGGCATCAGGCGCAAACCGAACTTCGGGAACGTATTTCCTACTACGACCAGCGCGTGCGCGAATGCGTCATCGAGCTCGAAGACGATTACGCCGCCGACGAGCTGACCGACGAAGTCTGGCGCGAAGTCAAGCTGCATACCATCGGCCTGCTGACCGATCACAAGCAGCCGGAACTGGCAGAAACCTTCTTCAATTCGGTCTGCTGCAAGATACTGCACCGCGCCTACTTTCATAACGATTTCATTTTCGTGCGGCCGGCGATTTCCACCGACTACATCGACACTGCCGAGCCGGTGCCGATTTACCGCGTGGCGTACCCCGCCAGGCACGGGTTGCAGGATTCGATCGAGTACATGGTTGCCAGTTTCAGTCTGCAGCGACCGTTCGCCGATCTTAAACGTGATGCGGCATTGGTCGCCGAGCGTCTGCAAGTGTTGTTCGGCGATGCGGCACCGGAAGCCGACCACCAGATACAAGTGTTGTCGAGCCTGTTCTATCGCAACAAGGGCGCCTATCTGGTCGGCAAGGGCATCAACGGCAATCGCGAATACCCATTCGTGGTGCCGATTCTGCATAACCGCGAGGGCTTGCTGGAACTCGATGCCGTGCTATGCGACATCGGCACGATCACGGTCCTGTTCTCTTTCACACGTGCGTACTTCATGGTCGATTTTGAAGTCGCGTCGGCGTATGTGCAGTTCGTCCGCACGCTGCTGCCGACGAAACCACGCAGCGAAATTTACACCATGTTCGGTTTGCAGAAACATGGCAAAACCCTGTTCTACCGCGACTTCCTGCATCACCTGAGGCATTCCTCGGACCGTTTCGAAGCAGCGCCAGGCATCCGTGGCCTGGTGATGGTGGTGTTTTCCCTATCGTCGCTACCCTACGTGTTCAAGGTGATCAAGGATCATTTTCCGCCTCCGAAGGAGACTACCCGGGCGCTGGTCATGGCAAAATATCTGCTGGTGAAAAACCACGACCGCGTCGGCCGCATGGCAGACACGCTGGAATATTCGGACGTGGCGTTTCCGCGCCAGCGCTTCAGCGAGGCGCTGTTGGCGGAACTGAAAGAATTGGCACCGTCGATTGTCGAGGAGGATGGCGAGAACATCGTCATTCGGCATCTGTATATCGAGCGCCGCATGACACCATTGAACATGTGGCTTGCGGCCGCTGAGGAAAGCGGCGACGAACCTGCGCTGGAGCACGGCATTGTCGAATACGGCAATGCCATCAAGGACCTGGTGGCCGCCAATATTTTTCCGGGCGACATGCTGTACAAGAATTTTGGCGTGACACGGCATGGTAGGGTAGTGTTTTACGACTATGATGAAATCGAAACCATCACCGATTGTAACTTTCGCATGTTGCCGCAAGCACGCAACGAGGAAGAGGAAATGGCGTCCGAGCCCTGGTATCGTGTTGCCCGTAACGATGTTTTCCCAGAACAGTTCGGGGTTTTCTTGCTGGGAAACACCAATGTGCGCAAGTTTTTCATGCGCCACCATGCCGATCTCCTGACCGCAGAATTCTGGCAACGGCGCAAGCAGCAGATCATCGAGGGCCAGCTTCATCATGTGTATCCGTATCCGCAGCATTGCCGCCTCAAGCCGACATCGTGAACGTTGACACCCGCCCGCATGCCGACGATTGGGTCGCTCGCAGCCTCGCCAGCGTCTGGCATCCATGCACGCAGATGCAGCATCACGAAACGGTGCCGCTGGTGCCGGTCAGCCATGGCCGCGGCGCCTGGCTCTACGACACCGACGGCAGGCGATATCTGGATGCCATCAGCTCGTGGTGGGTGAACCTGTTCGGCCATGCCAACCCCCGCATCAATGCGGCCCTGAAAGACCAGCTGGACCGGCTGGAACATGCGATGCTGGCAGGCTTCACCCACGAGCCGGTGGTGCGGCTCTCGGAAGCGCTCTCAGCGCTAACCGGTAACGTGCTCGGCCACTGCTTCTATGCTTCCGATGGTGCTTCTGCCGTTGAAATTGCCTTGAAGATGAGCGCGCACGCATGGCGCAACGCCGGCCAGGCCGACAAATGCGAGTTCGTCTGCCTGGCACGCAGCTATCACGGCGAAACTCTGGGCGCGCTGGCAGTCACGGATGTGCCGCTGTTTCGCGCCGCCTATGGCGCGCTGCTGCAAAATGTCCACGTCGTCGCCAGCCCGGATGCACGCCAGGCCGAGCCGGGCGAATCGGCGCAGGACGTCGCCATGCGCGCTGCGGCCGAACTGGAGCAATTGCTGCAGCGTCGCGGCCGGCATATCGCCGCTGTCATCGTCGAGCCCCTGGTCCAGTGTGCTGCCGGCATGGCGATGCACGACCCGGCTTACCTGCGCTTGGTGCGGGCGCTGTGCGACCGTTACCAGGTGCACATGATCGCCGACGAGATTGCTGTCGGCTGCGGTCGCACCGGTAGTTTCTTCGCCTGCGAGCAGGCGGCAGTGTGGCCCGATTTTCTGTGTCTGTCCAAAGGCATCAGTGGCGGCTATCTGCCGTTGTCGCTGGTCATGACGCGCCACGAAATCTTCCAGGCGTTCTACGATCGTGACATCGCCCGCGGCTTTTTGCACTCTCATTCGTATACCGGCAATCCCCTGGCGTGCCGGGCGGCACTGGCAACCCTGGAGATTTTTCGGGATGACGACGTGCTCACGCAGAATCGCTTGAGTGCTGCGCAGATGGCTGCCGCCATGGCGCCACTTGTCGGCGATGCGCGGGTGCAGAACATCCGTCAGTGCGGCATGATCTGGGCGTGTGATGTGGTGATCGACGATGCTGCGCAGGCCGCTGGGTTTTCACGACAATTTTTTACTGCTGCGCTAGAGCACGAGCTGCTGCTGCGTCCGATCGGGCGCACCGTGTATCTGATGCCGCCTTACATACTCGATGCAGCGGAAATGACATTCCTGTGCGACACCACGCAGCGGGTGCTAAGGGATGTACTCGGGAGGCAAGGGAGTGGGCAGCAAGGAGGCGGGCAGCAAGGAGGTGGACAGATACTGGTGCAGATGCCGGCGCAGGCACCGGCACAAATCCAGGGCGAGGCCCCACCATGACGTCGCTGCTACCGCAGTCGGGGCTGCACACAACGCTGTACTCAGCACCTGATTCAGCACCTGATCCGCCACGGCGCAATCCTTCAACACGGAGCCTGCTGCATCCTCTGGAGCACCAGCTTGCCACGTTGGAAGCAAACGGTTTGCGCCGCCAGCGTCGTTGCATCGAGACGCCTTGCGCGCCTCACGCACGGGTCGATGGCCGCGACCTGCTGGCTTTTTGCAGCAACGATTACCTCGGGCTGGCAGCGCACCCACAAGTCGTCGCAGCCTTGCAGGAAGGCGCGCAGCGCTATGGCGCTGGCAGCGGTGCATCGCATTTGATCAGTGGCCATTCCGTGGCGCATGCACTGCTGGAAGAAAGACTCGCCGAATTTATGTCGCCGCATCTGGTGGCAGCGCGTGCGTTGACATTCTGCACAGGCTACATGGCCAATCTGGCGCTACTGTCTGCGCTTGGTGGCCCGGAGGCCGAATTGTTTTGCGAAGCCACCAATCACGCGTCGCTGATCGATGGCGCTCGGCTGTCGCGCTCGAAAGTCGGTGTTTATCCGCATGGCGACACCGTAGCGCTAGAAGCACTTCTGCAAGGCAGCACCGCGAGCACCCGGCTGGTAGTGACCGATAGTGTGTTTTCAATGGATGGCGACCTGGCACCGTTACCGGCCTTGCTGGCCTTGTGCGAGCAATACGGTGCCTGGCTGGTGGTCGACGATGCGCATGGCTTTGGCGTCCTGGGGGAGGGCGGGCGTGGCGCGCTCGAACATTTCGGGCTGCGTTCGCCGCAACTGATCTGCATGGGTACGCTCGGCAAAGCCGCAGGCGTTGCTGGCGCTTTCGTGGCCGCACATGAAACCGTGATCGAAACGTTGGTCCAACGTGCCCGACCCTACATCTATACGACTGCAGCACCGCCCGCGCTGGCCCACACATTACTCACCAGCCTGGCGATTATCGCGGGCGCAGAAGGCAGGCAGCGGCGTGGGCATCTCAACCGCCTGATTACAGAATTCGACACCAGGCTGAGGCTGCGCCAGTGGCAACGCCCGCCTAGCGCCACACCCATACAACCGATCATCATTGGCAGCAACGCTGCTGCGCTCGCCGTGGCTGCTGCGCTCGATGCACAGGGCATCTGGATACCGGCAATTCGCCCGCCAACGGTGCCGCGTGGCAGCGCCAGGCTGCGCGTCACCCTGTCGGCAGCGCATACGATGGTGGATCTGGCCCGATTGATCGCAGCCCTGCATACTATGGAAGCACAATCATGAGCCTCAAACCCTGGTGGTTCGTAACAGGTACCGACACCGAAATCGGCAAGACACTGGTGTCGTCCGCATTGTTGTACGGCTTGCGCCAGGCCGGCGTCAAGGCAGCAGGCATGAAACCCATCGCCGCCGGAGCGGTGATGCAGGAGGGCGTGCTGCACAATGACGATGCCGTGCAGCTCGCAGCCCAAGCCAGCGTAGCCTTGCCGCAATCGTTGGCCACGCCCTATCTTTTGCGCGCAGCAATCGCGCCGCACGCCGCCGCCGCTCTGGAAAACATCGAGATCGACGTACAGCATGTGCAGACCTGCTTCGAGCGCATCACCACGCTGGCCCAGGCAGTTGTCGTCGAAGGTGTTGGCGGATTTCGAGTGCCTTTGTCAGCAAAGGCCGATACTGCAGACCTGGCCCAACAATTGGGCTTGCCAGTAATCCTGGTGGTAGGTCTACGCCTGGGCTGCCTGAACCATGCGCTACTGACTGCCGAAGCGATCGCTGCCCGCGGGTTGACGCTGACCGCGTGGGTCTGTAATGTGGTCGATCCCGACATGGCGCATGCCGACGCTAGCATCGCCGCGCTAACGGCCATGCTGCCTGCGCCGCTGTTGGGCGTGGTGCCGCGTCTGGCGACACCGGGGGCGGCAACTGCTGCCGCTTGTCTGGATTTTTCCCGCCTCGCACACTGGCCGGCCACTGGCTTCAATACATCACCCATTTAGGAATTCATTATGTCGTCGCATCCCATTGCCTTCCAAGCCGCTGTCGAGCCGGTCACTGCCGATATCTGGCCGGTTGCCGACGTACTGGCGTTGTTCGACATGCCGTTTAACGACTTGCTCTTCAAGGCGCAGCAGGTGCACCGCGAACATTTCGATGCCGGCGAAGTGGAGCTGGCAACGTTGCTGTCGATCAAGACTGGGGGCTGTCCCGAGGATTGCGGCTATTGCCCGCAGGCGGCACGTTACGATACCGGGGTCACGGCGCAAAAGATTCTGCCGCTGGAGACGGTGCTGGAGGCAGCGCGTGAAGCCAGGGCACATGGTGCCACCCGGTTCTGCATGGGCGCTGCCTGGCGCGAGCCGAAGGACCGGGATCTGGAGCAAGTCGAGGAAATGGTGCGCGAAGTCAAGGCACTCGGCCTGGAAACCTGCGCCACGCTGGGCATGCTGGGCACTGGTCAGGCAGAACGGTTGAAGGACGCGGGGCTGGATTATTACAATCACAATCTCGATACGGCGCCGGAATTCTATGCCAACGTGATTTCCACGCGCGATTACCAAAATCGGCTGGATACCCTCGGCCGCGTGCGGGGAGCCGGCATCAAGGTCTGTTGTGGCGGCATCGTTGGCATGGGCGAATCGCGCCTGCAGCGTGCCGGGCTGGTAGCGCAGCTGGCAAATCTGGCGCCGTATCCGGAGTCGGTGCCGGTCAATCACCTGGTGCAGGTCGAAGGCACGCCGCTGCATGGCACCGACGTGCTTGATCCACTGGAGTTCGTGCGCACGGTAGCGGTGGCCCGGATCACCATGCCAAAGGCGCGTGTGCGTCTTTCGGCCGGCCGGCGGCAGATGGGCGAAGCGATTCAGGCATTGTGTTTCCTGGCTGGCGCCAACTCGATTTTTTACGGTGACAAGCTGCTTGTCACCGGCAACCCGGAGGTCAGTGAAGACCGGTCGCTGCTGGCCAAGCTCGGCATGCGCGCGCGCGGCGAGTGAAATTCTGCAATGCGTTATAAGGTAGGCGCTGCATCGAATGCCGTCACGCCGATGTCGCCTTTCTACGGATTGTACTGATCATGTCATTCCCCCTCGCTCCCGCGTTCGGGCTGCAACCTCTGCAAGATGCTGCGGTTCACGCATCGCAACGCCTCTCGCGCAGCCTCGGTCTTTGCCTGATGCTGTTGCTGCATCTGCTGGGACTGTGGATGGTGCTGGCGCCTGATGCACCCGAGTTACTGCCGCCATCGGCCGGCAGTGATGTACTGACGTATGTTGCTCCACTCGCAATGGCACCGCCGTCTTCGATAACGCCGCCTGCAATAACGCCGCCGCGCTCCCGATCTGCATCGCCCCCGCCACCACCGTCGGCGTCCCAGGAACCGAAAACATCGTCCGCACGCAAACCTCGCCGGGTGGCATCCAGGCCACGCAAGCCGGCTGCCATTTCAACGCCTTCCGATACGAGCGTGCGTGCGCCTGAACCAGCTCCTGTAACGGCTCCTGTGCCGATTTCTCCACCGGAACCCGCTGTTGCTCAAACTCCGGTTGCGCCAGCACCGGAAGAGGATTTTTCAGCGCGTCTGGACGCCGCCAGAAAACGCCGCATGGCCCAAGTGCAAGGCTCGACCCAAGACTCGGCTCAAAACTCGAATCAAACCTCGAGCCAAACCGCGGAAGCTTCAGAAAGCGAATCGCAACGCGCCGACCGCACCGCCCGCGAAAATATCGCGTTTCAGCAGCGTGGGCAGGGTGCGCAACGCGATCAGAGCGGGGGTGTTTTCCAGTTGCGCAGCGTACGCCTGCACAATGCGCAATTCATGTTTCGCGGCTGGAATACAAATTTCAAGCGTGATTCCGCGCAACTCGTCGAGGTCGAACAGGGGGCCGAAACTGATATCGAGATGGCCGTAGTCAAACGCATGATCGCGTTGATACGCACACAGAAACCTGGCAAGTTCGTCTGGAAATCCATCCGGGCAGGCCGCCTTGTAAACCTCGACGCCAGCCCCGGATACGACGAGGAGTTACAACAGTTTTTACTGAAGGAGTTTTTTCCGGAATACCGGTCTTCGCCTCGACGCTGACTCGACAATCCACCAGAATATTTCTTAAAACTGAAGCTTGCGTTTTAGTTTTTCAGGCGGTGACAAATCCGGTGCTCCGGCCGCTGGTTGCATCGACCCTGCTTGCGCTCCAGCGATGTCGAGCGCATCACGTGCCGCCTTTTTCTCCAGAAGCCTTTCCAGTATGGGAACGTCGATTCTGGCTTTTTTGTCCCTTTCAGGCTGAAACGAATCTCCTAAATCGCATTTTTTTGAACCAATCAAAAACCTCAGCGACCTTACCGGTATGTTGGAAACCAATTCAATCTGATCCTTTATTTTTTTACGGTCGGTGTCGGGACACACAAAATCGACCAGCATCTGCTTGAACTTGTAGTGTGTCCGATCGCCGCTCTCCAATCCGGGATTCAGAAAGGCGGGATTGCGTTTGCCCTCATCCAGTTGGCGTGCACAAAACGATTGATAGTTATTCCTGTCGATCAAAATATCAGCATCGTGGAAAGGCCGGGCTATTTTTCCGTCCAGTTCTGCCGCATGAATATTCAACGCCACGCTGCCGGTGAATGCCCAGTACCCGGAAAACTGTTTGTCGAGTGCTGTCACCATGTCGACCAAATCCTGATTCTTCAAATGCCTGGCGATGAACCCGGCAGCAATGGCAGGGTCGATCACTGGTGCGCGTAGCACTGGCGCTGCAACCGCGAAGCTAGCCTCGGTGGATGCAGGTGCGGCCTCCCTCGGACGCTTGCGCGCTGCGCTGCCGCCATCGGCGGGGCTGCCGACGCGCGGCGGCAGCCCCGCCAGGACGCCCATACGCGCCTGCTCTCCAGCAGCCGCTGGCGGCGGATGTCCGGAGGGCGTGGACGATGGGCCGGCAGAACCAGCCTCGTCGCCCGATAGAGAATTCGTTCGCGCCGGGTCGACTTTAGGAAATCTGATCATTGCTAAAAATTCCTTGTGATGTTGTTGAGGCCGCAGCACACCGGATCGCATCTGCGAACCGGTCCGATCGCTAATCCGTTATCCTATTACGTTCCCGGTGTCCCTGCGGTGTTGAGCTGCGGTTGGTGCAACATTATGAGTATTGAGCAGTTCGATAAAATCGATTCGGTCACCATCGATGCCTGCCGGACGACCTGCCGGCTTGCCATCATCGACCATCTGGAGTGGGATCGGCTGCACCTCGAAATATTACAACGCAAGATCAACTACTATTTACGCTGTGTCGAAACTGGCGAAATTTATCTGCAGCATCCGCAGGCTGCGGGATGCGACTTCTGCATCGATATCACTGCCATTTTCGAACCTGACGATGCTGCCATGGCATTCATCTTGCAAGCAAGAGAAGTGCTGGAGTCGTCCGGGTTTCAACTCGCCGTCGTACCGCTTGCATCAAGCTATGCTCATGCGCCGATATGAAAGGTCGTATTGTTTTAGAAATGAACATTTTGGATCCTGTCATACCTTCGAATGCCCCGAACCCGCTGCCGTCACCATGCATCAGTAACTGCGGTATCGAAGCATCGAGCGGCTTCTGCAAGGGATGCTGGCGGACTCTGGATGAAATCATCGCCTGGAAAACTTCGACGGAAGAGTGCAAGCGGATCGTGTGGCAGTCAATTCACATCCGTCGACAGGAGGGCTCGTCAAGCGAATGCTACGAATAGGTAAAATTCAGTGCGCTGCAAGCGTATTGAATTTTACCCCCTCCAGGAGACAATGATGACTTCACTTAAAGCGATGATCGCACTTTCCAGTCTGATGCTGATGATGAGTGCGACGGTACAGGCAAAGGACCCGGCAAAGCCTGCCGTACCGACGACCGAAGCCCCGACTGCCGCTACAAAAACCAGGGCTGCACCGATGGATATCAACACCGCCAGCGCCTCCGATCTGGCCACTTTGCCAAAGATCGGCGCAGCACGGGCAGCTGCCATCGTCAAGGGCCGGCCTTACAAGGCAAAAGATGAACTGGTGCAAAAGAAAATTCTGACGAATGACGCTTATGCGTCGATCAAAGATATGGTCATCGCGAAACAGGCGCCGGTAAAAAAATAAAGCGCGGCACCAGGACTCCCCCTGGCGCGGTGCAGGCCCCTGACGCCGACCCGGATTGTGCGCTAGTTTGTGCGCCTTTCAACACACCAAGAAACAGCCTTTTCAAATTTTTACTGCAGATGGCATTGCGGAGAATTAACTTTGTTGTGGGCGGGCAAGCACTGCCGATTGATGCCTACTTTTGAGTATCTCAAGCGCTTCGATTTACGCCGATAGCGATAAAATACGGGCCTGTTCGAAAATTGTGCGAGACGGCAGTTCGCACCGTCGGCACCTTGTCGTATTCCCTCTTTTTCAGTGTAAAAGATTAACTGTGCGTACAGGGTTGTACGTACACGCTCGACCCGGTTCGTTCCTGCCTGTAACCCATGCAGTTCCGCACCCAGCGATCTCGAATCTACGGTTTTGAATCATCGGTTATCAGTCAACAGCAACGCCGTGAAATACAGGCAAAAAGGAACTATATTGTTTAACTATTCGAAACAAGTGCACGAGGCTTTCCTGCCGTCGCAGCCCTTGTCCGCGACGGAATCGGATGCGAGCGCGCAAAAACCCACTTCCGCAGCGCACACCACGGGTGCAGTCGCCCATCCCGTCGGTGGCCGGCCAGCCGAACTGGCGCGCCCCGGCAGCACCAAAGGCCGGTCGGACAAATCAGTCGACGGGGCCATCATCAATGATCGTAGCTCGAACCAACGTTTCGGCCACGCCAAGCGCCGTAGGATTGCCTTGCTGCTATGCGGGGCCAACGAGATTGGCAGGTCTTCCACGCTGGAAGATGTCAAGCGTCATGTAGCGAGTCTGTCTGCCGAGTTCCAGTGCGACGCGCTGATCGAACTGGCAACCAGTATCAAGACAGTACCCAGGCACATGCGCGTCGACGTGCTCGATTATCTCTATTCGCAGATTTCGAGCTTTCGGCCCGACCGTCAAGCTGCTTACATGCGTGAAATCGCACTGTCGATTGAATCCCTGCCAACCGAGAATGACGCACGCGAGGCCGCGTGGGGCGGTTTGACAAGCGCTCTTAAAATGATGCCGGGTCAGATGGTACTGCAGCCGATCGTTGCGCTGATCGATGCAATTACCCATTTTCAAGATCAAGCCGTGCGCAGCGATCGCCTCGGGTTGCTGGTGCCCCTCACCATCGCAGGCGAGCCGCAAGCACGCAACATAATGACCGACCGTTTGATTCAAGCTTTAGCGCATGTCGCTCCCGGCGACCACTGTATCCATACAATCGAACAAATCGCATTGTTGGTGCGAGAACTGGACTTCTTCTCTACTGCACATCTGCATTTGTTAATCGAGCAGACCCGCCATTGCACACCCCAGAACAATCTGCTCGGCTTGCTGGAAACGGTTATTCAACTTGCCCGCCGCTTGCCCACAGAAGAGCAATGCCGGGTGCTCATGGCAATTCCGCAGCAGTTCGGCTACTGGCAAGACAGCGCAAAAATCAGGGTCTCCATGTTGATGATCGGCCGGGAAGCGCAATTGGCGCCACAGGGCATGCAAGATCAATTGGCGCAATCGATGGGAGAAGGATTGTCTGCTGTGTTGTCCAACCTGGTGAAAAAGCTGGAGAACGACATAACCCCTGAACAGACCTCGGCAGAAGTTGGTAACTGGTTGCATTCGGCGGCGCTTTCGACCGGTTCTATTCGCAAAAATATTTATTTATCGGCATCTTCGTTAGTCGAGCTCGCATGGCACAAAGATCATCCTTTCAAGGAGGCGATGCTGGAATCGTACGGCGATGCGCTTTCATTGGCGAGCCGGCAACAGTTGGAAGGCAAGCTAGGCATCGGCAAGTAAAATATTGGCAAGTAAGATGGCGGCAGAAGCGTAGACAAGACACTTGCAGGAACGTCAGCAAGGGTAATAACGGGAGAGTGACGTTATCGGCAAGTGTCGCCATCGGCTCCCGATAACCGCCCGCTTCGGTTATGCTGGCGCCCACCGTGCCGTGCTCACCATCTCTGCATCCCTAGTGCAACCCACCTGATCTCATCATTATGGCAAATTACGTCTACACCATGAACCGCGTCGGCAAGATCGTGCCGCCGAAACGCCAGATATTGAAAGATATTTCCTTGTCGTTCTTTCCGGGTGCCAAGATCGGCGTACTCGGCCTGAACGGCTCCGGAAAATCCACCCTGCTCAGGATCATGGCGGGTATAGACACGGACATCATCGGCGAAGCTGTACCGATGCCGGGCCTGAACATCGGTTATCTGCCGCAGGAGCCGCAGCTCGACCCGGAGCAAACCGTTCGTGAGGCAGTCGAGGGCGGCCTGGGTGAAGTGTTCGAGGCGAAGGCAAAGCTCGATGCGGTATATGCCGCCTACGCCGAGCCGGATGCTGATTTCGATGCTCTGGCAGCGGAGCAGGGCCGGCTCGAAGCGATCATTTCCACCGCAGCCGGCGACAACCCGGAACAACAGCTGGAAATGGCCGCCGACGCCTTGCGCCTGCCGCCGTGGGAGACGAAGATCGGCGTGCTGTCGGGCGGTGAAAAGCGGCGCGTGGCATTGTGCCGATTGTTGCTTTCCAAGCCCGACATGCTGTTGCTGGACGAGCCGACCAACCACCTGGACGCGGAATCGGTCGATTGGCTGGAGCAGTTCCTGCAGCGCTTTCCCGGCACCGTGGTCGGCATTACGCACGATCGCTATTTTCTCGACAACGCCGCCGAATGGATCCTGGAACTCGACCGCGGCCATGGTATTCCCTGGAAAGGCAATTACAGTTCCTGGCTGGAGCAAAAGGGTGCTCGTCTGAAGCAGGAAGAGTCGTCGGAATCGGCGCGTCAGAAAAACATCGCCAAGGAACTCGAATGGGTGCGCCAGAATCCGAAAGGCCGCCAAGCCAAGAGCAAGGCCCGGCTGGCGCGGTTCAACGAGCTGTCCGAGCATGAATACCAGAAGCGCAATGAAACGCAGGAAATCTTCATTCCCGTCGCCGAGCGGTTGGGTAATGAAGTCATTGAATTCAAAAATGTTTCGAAAGCGTTCGGCGACCGGCTGTTGATCGATAATTTGAGCTTGCGCATTCCAGCCGGTGCCATCGTCGGTATCATCGGTCCTAACGGCGCAGGCAAATCGACACTGTTCAAGATGATCACCGGGGCCGAGCAACCCGACAGCGGCGAGGTCGTCATCGGCACCACAGCGCGGGTGTCGATCGTCGATCAGTCTCGCGATACGCTCAGCGACGGCAAGACGGTCTTCGACGACGTGACTGGCGGGGCTGATATTCTCACGGTAGGACGTTTCGAAATGCCGTCACGCGCTTACCTGGGGCGGTTCAACTTCAAGGGTGGCGATCAGCAAAAGCTGGTGGGCAATCTTTCCGGTGGCGAGCGTGGGCGCTTGCATTTGGCAAAAACGCTGCTCAAGGGCGGCAACGTGCTGCTGCTCGATGAACCATCGAATGATCTGGACGTTGAAACTCTGCGAGCTCTGGAAGATGCATTGCTGGAATTTGCCGGCAGCGTGCTGGTGATTTCCCATGATCGCTGGTTTCTGGACCGTATCGCCACACATATTCTGGCGTTCGAGGGCAATTCGCAGGTCAGCTTTTTCGATGGTAATTATCAGGAATATGAAGCGGATAAACGCAAGCGTCTCGGCGAAGAGGGCGCCAAGCCGAAGCGGATTCGTTACAAGCCACTATCTGTCTAAAAAATCGGATCAATCGGTAAGCCGTAAAAATTTTGAGGAAATATTTCAAAATTCCTCAAAATTTAATGTAAAGCAACACTTTCTTCTGAGAACTAACTAGACTTGCTCCATGCCAGTTGCTGTTTGCGTATTTGCCGCTTTGCAGCAACGGTTTCATTATTTGAGGAGTACGGTCATGAATCAGCACAAGCAACCTTTCAAAACTGCCGGTATGGCTGCGAAGCCGCAGGTCTCGCGCGCCGACAGGAGCACTGCAGAAATCGTTCGCAAGGGCATCACGCTCCAGCAGATACATGGCTCCGATTACGCAGCGCAATTTCTGCGGGAAAAAAATGTTGACGTTGAAGTCATCATGCGCGTACTGCTGAACCTCTCCGCCAAGCGCCGTCACGACGATTTGCTTGAAATGCCTGCTGTCGCTTATCCCGGCCGGCGTAACTAGCGTTCGGTGCGCAGTGGCTACTGCCCGGTTGCGGGGGCTTTCTTCGGCGTATCGAAGTAGTATGCCGTGCGCTTGCGCGGGCTCAGGTAATCATAGACTTCGCGTGGTAGCTGCGCCGGCTTCAGGCTTGTGGCAACGTTGATCTCAGGTTCGGTCATGAGGTCGATGATGATGGCTTCACTCTTGGGCACTGCCGGATCGTAGATCAGAATGCTGGGCCTCAGCGGCTTGGAAGCATTGACCGAAACCACCATGCCCAGCGTATCGTCGGACAACCGAACAATGGTGCCGGGCGGATAAACCCCCATGCAATGAATGAATGTCGTCAGCGGCCCTGCATCGAAATACTGCCGCTGCTGTGCGAACATCTGTGACAGTGCTTCGTAAGGACTCACGGAGTCGGCGACATTGGGCTGGTTGCAAAGGTTGTCGTAAGTGTTGACGATGGCGACCAAGCGCGCCAGCGCCGAAATCTGGGGGCCTTTCAACTGCTGTGGATAACCGGTTCCATCCATGTGCTCATGATGCTGGCCGACGATATCGGCCGCTTCACGCGAGAGTTCCAGTTTGGCCGCCATGGCGATTCCGTAATGCGGATGCTGCTGCATCAGGTTGCGTTCTGCCCGGGTGTGCGGCTCGGTTTTCATGCGCACCCGGTCGGGTATGTCGAGCTTGCCAATATCGTGGAACAGGCAGCCCACGCCCAGCTGTTTGATGTCTTCGGCCGGCATCCCCAGCTGGCGTGCCAGCATTATCGCCAGCACTGCGACATTAAGGGAATGGAAGTACACCTCCTCGCCGGCCACCTTGTCGTTCATCAGGTGAATGGCGATATCCTTGTCGGTCAGTATCGAATCGAGCATCTGCTGAATCAGCTGTTCGGCACTTTCCAGCGCCGCCGCCGGCCGCGAAAACAGGTTGACGTTGATGTCTTTCAGGGTCGTGGCAGCTTTCAGGAATTGGGTTTCGCACTGCGCCACTGCCGCCCGCTGCCGCGCAATGGTCTCGACCCGTTCGCGCTTGGCCAGCACTGCCGCACTGTCTTCCTGCATTGCCGCTACAGCCCCCGGGTTTTCCGCATCCGCTGCGGGTGTGGTGTCGGCATCGACTGCTGGCGCAGTGCCCGGCGCAGTGCCGGCAGCGGGAGAAGACAATGGTAGAGGCCGGCCATCGCTGCGCACCGGGTCCACCCGGATTCGCTTCAAACCCAGGCACTTTATTTGTGCAAGCTGCTCGGCACTCTTGATCTTGAAGCTATTTCGGGCGAAATCGTGCTCCAGCCAGTTCAGGTCCAGATACACGTAGATGCCGATGCAAAGCTGTTCTGGCACCAGGTAGACGGGTTTGCTCGACATTACCGTTGCAGCAGGCCGCTCGCAGCAGCTGCCATCAGGCCCAGTGTCGCCAGAACCGTCACGGCAAATCCAGGGCCGCGCTTTGCCGGGTCACGGTAATAAGACAGTGCGTACAGGATGCGGCCGACGATCCACACCGCACCACCAGCAGCGGCGTAGTGGTCGCCACGGTAGACTGCACACAGCCACAGCGCCGGCAGGAACATCACCATCTGTTCAACCGTGTTGGCGTGCACGCGCAGCACACTGAGAAACGGCACCGGCCCATCCATGACCGGTGCATCGATCCGGAATTTTCCACGTGCACGTCCAACATTGAAAACGATCCAGAAATACACAAGCAGTGCCACCAGCGTGGTCCAGGCAGTCCAGAAATAGGCAGGCGTTGTCATATTCATTTCGAAGTTTTCAGATCAGTCAAGCCATGGCACGTACTGCGCCAGCTTCCCCTTATGATACTGCAAGGCAGGCATTTTTTAGACAATGCCGGGTGTGCGGGGTATCATCGTTGGGATAGAAATGCCACGCTGTTGCGCAGGTGTTCACCCGGAGACGATTATGTTGAAATTTTCGGCAACCCAGATCGACCAGTTTCACAGCGATGGCTACCTGGTGCTGCCCGCACTGGTGCCTCTACCCATCTGCGACCTGATGCGCCTGATCACCCACGCGCATCTTGATGCAGCCGTCGAGCCCCTGGAATATGAATCCGAAGTCGGATACCCCGGTGCGCCGACCTCGCTCCATGCGCCGGGAGGACGCACCGTGCGTCGCCTGCGCAGCGCCTACCGTCGCCATCGATGCTTCAGTGCCTGGGCGGGCGACCCCGGCGTGGTTACGGGCGTACAGCAATTGTTGGGGGAGCCGATATGCCTGACACTGGCCCATCACAACTGCGTGATGACGAAACATCCGGAATTCGGTAGCGCCACGGGCTGGCACCGTGACATGCGTTACTGGTCGTTCGAACGGCCGGAACTGGTTTGCGTCTGGCTTGCCCTGGGCCCGGAAAATGCCAACAACGGCGGCTTGCGCTTCATTCCCGGATCGCATCGCCTGAAGATGTCGCCTGAGCAGCTTGATCCCCTGGATTTTTTGCGCGCCGAGATGCCGGAGAATCAGCCACTGTTGTCCGATGCGGTGCCGCTTTGTTTGCATGCCGGCGATGTGGTGTTCTTCCACAGTGCCTTGTTCCATGCGGCAGGGCGCAACACCTCGGACCAAATCAAGACCTCTCTCGCCTTTGCCTACCATGGCGTAAGCAACATGCCACTCGCGGGCAGCAAATCTGCCGTGGCTGGCAGTATCGAGTTGCCTCTGCGCTAGATCATAATTCGTAGCATAATTCGCAACCTGGCCTGTTTGTAACACTAGGTAAATCCGGTAAACCTCGAGCCGCAATGCAGCGTTATTGGGAGTACGCGCGGCGCTTGCGTCGATTCGTAGGTACCAGTGCTTATGCGCTATTGCTTATGTACTATTGCTTATGTACCAATCCCTACATTCACATTTTTATTAATTTCGGAGAACTATAAATGAAAAAAGCATTATTGATTCTAGCCCTGCCCCTGGTTCAGTTTGCCGCTTCTAACGCGTTCGCAGCTGCACACACTGCCGCTCCGGCAGCCACACCAGCTACAGCAGCCACACCAGCTACAGCAGCCACACCAGCTACAGCAGCCACACCAGCTACAGCGGCCACGCCAGCCATGCCTGCTGCAACGAAGAGTCGCGCCGAAGTCAAGGCCGAGACCAAAGCAGCAACGAAAACGCCTGCTGCGAAGCCAGGCGAAGTCGGTTCCCCTGCAACGGTCGACAGCACCAAGGTTGCGGCACCGGTTGGTGATGCAATGAAGAACGAAACTGCCGCTGCACAAGCTGTGGATCAGAAGCACACCAGCACCAAGAGCCGTAGCGAAGTCAAGGCCGAGGCGAAGGTTGCCAATCAAAAAGAAGTACACAAGCAAAAAGGCGACAACATGACGACTGGCAAGTAACAGCCAGCAGGTAACAGCCAGGCTTTATCGAAACGATGCGCATCCGGAAACGGCATGCGCATTTTTTCTTTCGAATGGTTTCAAAGCGGCTCTTCGGGCGCGAACGGTCCGAGGATTTTGAGCCCGAATCGGAGTAAGAGGCTGGCATCGGGGTCATGGTCCAGAACGGTTTCCACGCCTTGCTCGAGGCCTACCCACTCGATACCGTTGCGGTCTGGCGTCAGGCGCAGGTGGTAAGAGCTCTCACCTTTATCGTGGTCTAGTAAATTAAGCACTTCGCCGGCCAGTTCCGGGCTGCGGATGATCAATCCCTGCTCCGTATTGGTATGGGACGAGCGGGCATCGAGCATACCGCCGCACCCATGACTCCAGATGCCGCTGCACAAACCAAGAGCCGCGCCGAAGTCAAGTCCGACACCAAAGCTTCGTTGTCGACCAATGATGCAGCCAAAACCGGTGAAGTTGGTTCGCCGATGCCAATGCCTAAAGGCAAAGGCGACGTTGTCAAGAACCGTGCCGATGTCAAAGCCGAGACTAAAGCTGCTGCGAAAGCCGGTGAACTGCCAACCGGTGATTCCGGCATGCCAAAAAGCGCCGAAAAGAAACCCAAGTCGGAGAAATCACGCGCTGCCGTGAAGGCTGAAGTCAAAAAAGGTAGCGGCGCCAAATCAGTCGAGTAAGCTGAAGCAGCTACGTTCAAGCCACCGGCTCAAGCCCGTTGCAAAGGCAGGAACGGGCGGTAACGCCCGCCTCCTGGCTTACGTATTTGCCGAATTAAAAAGCGCTGCGGGCTTGCCCACAGCGCTTTTTTTTCGGATCAGATCTGTTGTGTCCGGTCCTGCAGCCACCGTAGCGCGACACCATCGAGATATGGTGACAGACGCATGTTGACTGTCCGATGGTAGGTATTCAACCAGCTGATTTCATCGGCGCGCAGTAAGGCCAGATCCATGCAACGGGCATCGATAGGGCAGAGGGTCAGAGTCTCAAAACACAAATATTTTCCGAATTCCGTCGTACCGGCATCCTGGTTCACCACCAAATTTTCAATGCGCACACCCCATTTTCCCGGACGGTAGATCCCCGGCTCGATCGAGGTGATCATGCCCGGTTCCATTGCCGTGTGCGGCTCCGGCCTGGCGCTGCTGGAAATGACTTGCGGCCCTTCATGAACATTCAAAAAATAACCAACGCCGTGGCCAGTGCCATGACCGTAGTTCACACCCGCGCTCCAGATCGGCGCTTTGGCGATGGCATCCAGCATCGGTGAACGGGTGCCGCATGGGAAGCGGGTGCCGGATAGCGCGATCAAGCCTTTCAAGACCAGGGTGAAATCACGTTTTTGCAATGCCGAGGGCGTGCCGACCGGCACCACACGCGTGATGTCAGTGGTGCCACCGAGATACTGGCCGCCGGAATCGATCAACAGCAGGCCGTCGCCGGCAATGACGGCATGCGATTGTGCCGTGGCTCGATAATGCGGCAGGGCGCCGTTGGCATTGAAGCCGGCAATGGTGCCGAAGCTGGCACACACGAAGCCCGGACGGGCCGCCCGAAACGATGTGATCCGGGCGTCGATTTCGTGTTCGGTAAGCGTCTGCGCAGGTAATGCAGCGTCGAGCCAGGCAAAAAACTTACAGAGTGCCGCGCCATCTTGCTCCATGGTGGCGCGCACGTGCTCGATATCGGCCTCGGTTTTGCGGGACTTCGCCAGGGTCGTGGGATTGATTGCCTCGATCACCGTAACTACAGGCGCGACTGCCTGCCTAAGCCCGAGCGTGACGCGATGTGGATCGAGCAGCAGGCGTGTACCGGGGCGCAACCTGGCAAGCGCTGCCTGCGCCTGCCCATAAGGGGCGATCTGCACGCCATCGTCGGCCAGCGCCTCGCGCACCGAAGCCGGCACCTTGCCTTCGACGATGAATAGCGTCGTGCGCTGGTCGGCCAGCAACACATGCGCCACGAACACCGGATTGAAACGGACATCGGCACCGCGCAAATTCAACAGATAGGCAATGTCGTCAAGCGTCGAAATGAAATGGGCGTCCGCCCCCAGCGCCGCCATTGCCGTACGCAAGTCGGTGAGCTTGTCGCTGCGACTACGGCTGGCCTGTGGCGGCAGGTGTTCATAGACCGGCTGGGTGGGTAACGATGGGCGGTCATGCCAGATCCGGTCAATCAGATCGTAATCGGTGCGCAAGTGAATATGACTTGCACCGAGGGTCTGCTCCAGTACACGGGCATTGACCAGTGCCAGCACTGTGCCGTCGGCGCCTACGGTCTGGCCGGCAACGAGATTTTCAGCGAGCCACTCCGCATACACGGTGCCGGCGCCGGACGTTGCCTTCATCGGGGTAATCCCGGTTTGCGCCAGCTCTGTTTCTGCCTGTGCCCAGTAGCGCGCATCACACCACAGCCCGGCAAAGTCGGTGGTCACGACCAGCGTGCCCACCGAGCCGGTAAAGCCGGAGAGCCACTGCCGTGACTGCCAATGTGCCGGCAGGTATTCCGACAGGTGTGGGTCGGCCGACGGCACGACATAGGCATCTAGCGATTGCTGCGCCATGGCCGCGCGCAGCAGCACCAGACGTTCGGCAATTGCTGGCGTGGCACCAAACGCGTCTTCTGGCTCAACCATGTTATTTCTGCCGGCCGTCCGGCAATATCTGCTTGTCCTTGGGTGAGGGCGTGCTCGGCGTATTGTTTTTCGGATTTTTTTCTGGTTGTGGGTACCGGTCGGTATTTTGCTGGCCGCTGGCAATATCGGCTGCTGCCTGTTGTATCTCCGCGCGCGGCCCGCTGGCCTGGCTATCCGGCGATTCGTCGTGGTCGTTCGGCTGGCGTGGTGAGCTGCTTTTTCCGACCGGTTCGGTCGTGGTAATTTTCACTTCCTGATTCTTGACTACATCTGGAACGTTTTCCTGTTTCATGGCAGTCCTCAGTGTTGAAATTCGTCGGCATGGCGAATGGTCCATGCGCCACATGCGGGTCTTGATTCTACCGTTACACCTTCAGACGTGCCCGTGCCGCCTGGTATTCGGCCGTCAGACGCGCGACGATCTCGGCCACGGTCGGCGCATCGTCGATCATGCCTACGCCCTGACCGGCGCCCCAGATATCGCGCCAGGCTTTTGCCGCGCTACCACTTGAGCCGAAATTCATCGTGCTCTTGTCGGCTTGCGGCAGATTGTCCGGGTCCAGGCCGGCGGTGACGATCGATTTCTTCAAATAATTGCCATGCACGCCGGTAAACAGATTCGTGTAAATGATATCGGCTGCCTTTGCCTCGATGACCGCCTCGCGATACGCCTGGTCAACATTTGCTTCCTTGCTGGCCAGCCAGCGCGAGCCGATGTAGGCGAAGTCAGCACCCATCGCCTGCGCCGCCAATACCGCGTCGCCGGTGGCGATCGCACCCGAGAGCGCCAGTGGGCCGGCAAACAGCCGGCGCACTTCGCCTACCAGGGCAAACGGTGACAAGCCGCCGGCGTGGCCACCCGCGCCTGCAGCCACCAGAATCAATCCATCCACGCCTGCTTCGAGCGCTTTCTCCGCATGACGCAGGGAGATCACGTCGTGCAGCACGATGCCGCCGTAACCGTGGATGGCATCCAGCATCTCCGCCGGTGGCGCCCGCAACGACGAAATGATGATCGGCACGCGATGCCTGACACACACTGCCACGTCCTGCGCCAGCCGGTCGTTGGATTGATGGACGATCTGGTTGACAGCGATCGGACCGATGCGTGCAGCGGGGTGCTCCAGCCGGTGCTCTGCCAATTCGGCCTGCATGTCGGTAAGCCAGGTGTCGAGCAACGCTGGCGGCCGCGCATTCAAAGCCGGGAACGAGCCGACGATGCCGGCTTTGCACTGCGCCACCACCAAAGCTGGCCCGCTGGCAATGAAAAGCGGTGAGCCGATCACCGGAAGACTCAGGTTCTGTAACGCGGCAGGCAACGCCATGACGACTCCAATAGGATGAAAAGCAATCGTTGATTATAGGACTGAACGCAACATTTCCAGATGAACGATGCCGTCGTCGTCATAGGGTAGGGATGCGGCATCGAAACCGAAGCTTTCATAGAACCGTTGCAACCGCAGCTGCGCACTGATCCTGATGGGTAAACCGGGAAACTGTTTGCCGGTCTGGCGCAAGCCTTCTGCCATTAGCAATCGTCCCACGCCGGTGCTGCGTACGTCTGGCGCGGTCACTACCCGGCCCAGCGCACATTCCGCATATTTCACGCCTGGCGGCAACAAGCGCAGGTAGCCAGCAAGAGCGCGCGTCTGGCCATCAGGCCGGCGGTGGCACTGCTGCCAGCCGAGCAGATGAAATGCCAGCGGGTCGGTATCGTCGATATCGGAATAGATGCAGCGTTGCTCGATAATGAACACCGCCTGTCGCAACGCCAGCATGGCGTGGACGTCCCCGGCCGCCAGGTCGGGCAATGCTGCCCATTGCCAGGTCAGCATTGCTGTGGAACTGACACCGGTGGAACATAAGGTGGCGAGGAAAACCGCGTCATACAAAAGTCCTCATGTTTCATCCTCATCCTCATCCTCATATCTCAAATTGCGAATGCGCTACCGCATGCTACGCTGGCACATCCTGCTCATCGATAAAATGCCTGCATGAATGTTCAAGAAAATACCCCAACTGCGTCAATAGAAGCAGCAACCGGCATCCCCAACATCCCCGACATCCCCGACAC
>Ga0326733_1000018_pt1 | contig 115210 bp, 94 predicted proteins | sample 14_GP2_308_FD_207946 | JGI IMG/M metagenome (GOLD analysis project Ga0326733, IMG submission 207946) | Glacier ice microbial communities from Ngari, Tibet, China - 14_GP2_30.8 | ecosystem: Environmental > Aquatic > Freshwater > Ice > Glacier | place: China: Ngari, Tibet | collected 2018-07-17
AATCCGGATGTCGGGCCGGAAAATCCCGACTGCGCACAGCAGATCGACTCGCTAACCTGATCTCCGTTTTTTGCATCATCAGCTGGCGACTGTTCTGGCTGACCATGATCAACCGCACATGCCTGCCTGCATGCAAAGCCAACGATAGCACTGACCAATGTCGAAATTGAACTACTCAACTGTTTCATAAAAGACAGCAAAAGAACCCGCAAGATGCCGCTACTTCTTGAACAAAAAAATCTGCGTCGGGTATGTCAGTTGTGCGTTTGGAAACCGGTATTAAACAGCCTGAGGCAATGGGATCGTGTAAGGCCTGTGGATATAAAGAGATTGAACCATTTGGCGATTATCAGCTTGATCCGAACAGCGTATTTATGGAAAAAATCTAGCTGTATAGTGCCTACTTTTGCTGATTGCCAAGTATGAACGAGTCAACCCTGTCACCCAGGGTTTAATCCCTGCCATCTTCGGTAATGGCCAAATCAACCCCCGATGGAATATCAATTAGCCTTTGGCTCATGCCTGTTTTGCAAGGTCTTTCTATAGCAATTTCGCAGAGCCTTGTAGCCATTGAATCAAGTAAATTACCTTTAAGTTCAGCGTCTTCAATTTTTTGAATGTAACTCCAGACAATTGACATTTCAGTTGGTACTGTGTATCCGGTTTCGGTAGGCTTAGCAAGATCTTCGTCAAAATGAATGCCCTCGCGTCGCATCACAATTTCAAGGCCCCTTAATGCATTTTCTGGCGACGGCCTCGTTTGCAAATATTGGCGGATGCCCCGTTCCGTTTTATCGAGCGAGAGTTGGTCGTTTGACGATACTTTCTTTTGCATTCTTTTTAGTACTTTGATACTTTGCTTAATCACTGCCGGTTCATGAGCGGTTTGCCTGTTAACTGAGTAAAAAAGGGCATCAATGTCCTGCATATCATCCGTCTTGCTGGCCTGCGTTGTAAGGTCTTCGGCAGTTGTCGGCTGGGCAGTTGTCGACTGGGCAGGTGGTTCTTCTACATTTGCGGGCATCTCGCCCGCCGTGGTAGGCACGTTCAATCTTTGATGCAGAGCAGATGGATTTGCGTTGTCGCTGGAAGCCACCATAGCTGGTGTCGCAACATTGCTTTGCCCAGCATGACTTTGCCTGTCTTCGATCGAGGTAAGGCATAAGCTTCTAATTTCTTGCAGCTGCGCTTCGGAATGTAAGAAGTGTGGGCCACGTACCGCTCGTCCTTTCGTAATCAAGTCTTCAAGGGCATCGTCAAGCTCGGCCGGATTTGTGATGTGATTCGCTTCAATCATTTTTTCGATTTCGCTATACACAATCAGCGCAGCATTACGACCGATTCCCGCGTGACTGAGCACCGTGGCAGCAATATCGTTTTGATGGCTCGTTTTTGTTTGCAGACTAATGTGTTTGTTTAGACATGCCCTCGCTTCTTTTAGCTGTCCTTTTCTCAACAGCTTGCCTTGGAAATTTAGCCCCGTTTGCGTTATTGGAATAGATTGTGAGGTTCCATTTTTCAAGTCTCGGATCTCAAGCAAAAAGTGACAGTGATTACTCCCGCAAGACTTATCAGCGGCGGGATTTTTTGCGCCTTCTGTTATCTTGTTTAATCCTGTTATTTCATATCGTTCGTCAATGATGTAACGTGTCTGACTTGACTGATGCAGCGTTAGCTGAGTTTGTATTTCTTCAAGAATGGGTTGCGCTTTTTTATGACTCTCAGGCGGACGAGGTTGCCCATCCATGATTCGCTGGTGCGTTCTTTGCGAAACAAACTGATAGATGCCTAACCCAGTTTCCATCGCGTGAATCAGCATGCCTTCTGTTGAGCTCGATGTGGCTGGCGATTGCCCCACCACGTAGGAGGTTTTTTCCAGGGTATTTGGAGCGTGATTATTTAGCGGCGCAATCTCCAGCCGATTGGCATGAAGATACATCTTCTTGTTGTCTTTTTGTATCTCGACACATGCCAGCTTTAAACATTTCTCTTTGGAATCGTTGATCGCAACATCTTGACTGTCATGGTACTCAGATGCAGCGGGGGCTTTGCGTGTGCATAGGCGTTGCCATAGAAATCGAACCGCACTGGAGATCAACTGTTTAACGTCCTGCCTTGGCGAATGGCTAGCTGGACTGGAGGGCCGTTTTAAGCCCAGATGTGATCTGGGAGATACAGTCGGCGATTGCTGATGATCGCTTCCCTCATTGATAGAAGACAGGCCGTTGGAATCAAAGGTCGGCCTGCCGTTTGATGGGGAAATTCTAGTGCTCGAAATAGTCGACATAATTGTCTTTCGTGTTTAATTAAACAAAAATTTTTCAATATATAAATTTTTATTCTTATGTGGAACGATTCAACCGTATGGTGCGCTACGAATGGTTGGCGCCATTATTGCTTAAGTAAGAAGATTACTCTCAAACCGGTAATTTTTGCCAATTCTGCACCATTTTTATACACGGCTAAATATCGCTCGCTGAATATCTTCCAACAGCTTGCCCCGTGTATCGACGCCACATCGCATCAGCATCACTGCAGAAAACACCAACGGAACAGCAATCAGAATTGCCGATATCGCCAGATCTCCGAGCAAACCAAGCACGCCAAACCCTGCCCCAAGAATGCCACCAAATTTAGAGCTGGCAGCAATTACGCCGGAACCAGTCGCACGTAGGCGCACCGGATAGATTTCTGCAGCATAAGGCAGCAGAGTGGCAATTACACCGCTGGCACTGACCAGCAGAGCCGCTGTTGCAATGACCAAGGCACCGGTAGAACTTATATTAGTCATGCCCATGACAAAAAACGCCAGCAGACTGGCGACCGTAAGCAGAATAAACACGATCAGGGTGCCAACGGTGTTCCAACGGTGATACATCCAGATCACCACCCCAATGCCTGGCAGCGCTAGAAATGCCGAACGCGCTAGTAAGGCGCTGGCTGCACTGGCATCCATACCAAGAGTGCCAAGATTGACCGGTAGCCACAGCAGGAAGCCAAAATTTGCCAGGCCCCAGCCGATACCGCATACAGTAAGCGCAAAGGTCAAGGCAGCATGGTCGCCACACAAGAGATCCATCGTTGCGGTCTTTTCCAGTGCCTTATCCTTGTCCAACGGCACTGTTGTTTGAAGATCCAACACTTCGATAGTTTCGATGCCGGTATTAGTAGTGCTGACAGCACCGGCAACAGTGGCCTTACCTACCCTTCCGGAAAACTGCGCCAGCACCCGGCGTGCCTCATCCTCCAGCCCAGCTCCGGCCAAGAAGCGCGGTGATTCCGGTATGTAACGATCCAGGAAGATGATCAAGGCACCGGTAGGCAAGCCCAGCAGCCACAAGGCACGCCAGCCATACAGCGGCTCCAGAATGCTGGCTGCGCCAGCTGCCACGAGATACCCTGCCGAAGTGCCGACGCCACCCAGGGCAACCAGCAACCAGCCTCGGTGGTTGGTAGGAATCATTTCTGCCATCAGGGTAAAAGTGATCGGCAATAACCCACCGGCCGATGCGCCCATTAAAAAACACATCGCCAGATTCCATTCGAACGATGGCATCGCACCACAGATGGCGGTACCGATAAACATCAGCGCCGACAATAAAATGGCGGCGCGTCGGCCGAACGCATCGGCCAGACGGCCCCATACAATCGAGCCGACGGTCGTGCCGGTTAGAGCAACAAGCGCAAGCATGCCGGCAATCGGTTTACCGATCTGATATTCACGCATCACACCGGGCATGACAAAACCCAATGTTGCGGGCTTCATCACATCGACAATCAATGCCACGACCAGCACCGCCACCAGTTTCCAATGCTCGCCGTTTAAAGCAATGCCATCGGCCACATGAAACGCAAGCCCGGTACCGGATTGCGGCAGGCGGCGCATCGCACCGAGCCGCGGCATCAAGCCGTAAGCAGCCAGCAACAGCCCGATCGGGATGATCACCATGCCGAAAATCATCGCCGCATCCATGGGCATGCCCACCATCTGGTAATTCATATGGGAAGCATGGATAAACATTGGAAAATGTGCCAGCACGCCCCCGGTAAGGGCTGCGCAACCGAGCCAAAAAGCAATGGGATGGTGGAAAGACAAGCGGTTGACCTTCATTTTATTTTCAATACAAGTAGTTTTGGTAGCCGCCACAAGAAACCCAGAAATAGCCGGGCATGCATCCAGGTCAGCAAGACGTTGTCTCGCAGATACCGAAAATGCGAAACGCCGCCATCAGCAGGCGCAAAATAGCGCACCGGCGCTGCCAGGTTCACTGGCCGCACGCCATGCCAGCACAGGCGCACCACCGCCTCTGGATCAAAGTCGAAGCGCCGCATCCAGCGATGCTGGTGCATGATTGTGCGCAATGGCCCGATCGGGTACACACGAAAACCAAAAAGGGAATCGCCGATGCCGGCCCAGAGGGTTTCCAGATTGGCCCACCAATTGGAAATCTTGCGGCCATTCACGCGCAAAGCGGGCGCGTCGGCATCGAACACCGGTTTTCCCAGCACCATTGCGGTGGGGTCGGCAATCGATGCCGCCATGAACGAGGCAATCAATTGTTGGGGGTGCTGCCCGTCCGCATCCATTGTCAACGCGTGGGTAAAGCCTCGCGCTTCCGCCTCATCAAGCGCGTATAGCACTGCTGCGCCCTTGCCACTATTTGCTGGCAACACCAAAACATGCATGCCGGGGTCGTCGGCTGCCATGGCTTGCAATGTCGGCGTGGTGCCGTCCGTGCTGCCATCGACGACCACCCAGACAGGATTCCAATTCGCGCGCGCAGTCTGCACGGTTTCAAACACTTTCGCGCCAGGGTTATAGCTGGGAATGAGTACTAAATGGGTAGTAGATGGCGTCATTTGAAAGGCAGATCGACGTCATTGAGCGCATCGATAAAATACTGCTCCAGCTCCATCATGAACATGGATGGTTTGTCCGGCACCTCAAAACGCCGCCCAAGGCGAATACGGCATGTAAGCGGTAATTTGGGCATGCGATACACCGGCCAGCCTTTGGTAAGAAACGGTGAATTTGTTTCAATGAACACCGTCTGCACCGGCACTTCAGCCCGAGCAGCAATCAGGCCGATGCTACCTTTGAAAGCATTGACCGGATGGCGAACCGAGCGCGTGCCTTCTGGAAACAATAACAGATGGCTGCCGGCCTGCAAGTCTGTAACAGCCACCATAACCATCCGACGTAATGACTCGTTGCGAATGTAGCCGGCCAGGCAAGAGCCTCCGCCCAAAAACAAGTTGCTAAACAACTCGCCTTTCATGACGCAAGCCACGTTTGGCAGGCGCGACACGATCATCATCACATCCCACAACGCCGGGTGATTCGGCGCGATGATCATTGGCGCTTCATCTTTCAAGGCATCAAGTGCCGAGAGATCAAGATGAAAGCGGCCTGTCAGCATCAACACCTTTAAGTACAGGCGAAAGATTGCCATGATCATGAAGCGACCAACCTGCTTGCCAGAGCGACGCGGCAACACTATATGCAATAGCAGTGCCGGCAAAGACCAGCTCAGGCAAAGGACGCCGATGAGCAGCAGGCAACAATAAAAAATTACATAGTTGTAAAGGGTAAGCAGCCGGTGCAGCAGGAATTTCATCCGCAAAACCTCATGCTTAAACGCTCACACCGCAAATTCGACAGGGTGCCCGGCTGTGGCTTCGATTTCCATCAGCAGGCCAGCGCGGCAGATATCGGCTTGCAGGTAAATCAACCGTATCGCTGAGCCCAGTACAGCACGCAATGCGGCATCCAATGCCGCAATGTGTGCAGCCTCACGCACGTACACCTTGCAGCATAAGTCGGCAATGCCGACCGACAGGCTCGGTACGATCCGGTTGGCTTCATCAAGGATTATCGAGATATTGGCAAGCGTTTCGTGCGCTTGCGCAAGAAGATCACCGGCATGGAGCGTCTCATGGCCGACGATGCTGGCAGTGCCCGATATAAACAATATCTTCTCACCACCGAGCGGCACCACATTGGCACGGGAAAAAGTAGGGCTGGTCGCACCATATTGGGTGGGATAAAGGTAAGCGCTGACCTGGCGGGGATTCTCGATCGGAACAGGCACGATCTGGCGGCTCGCAAAAAAACAAATCGTGAGCGGCCCGGTACACACGCCCACCGCCGATGCCGCCGGCACACTGCCTTTTACCGCACGGCCACGGGATAAAAACCCCTCGTGGCGACCATTATTAAACTGCTTATAACGCTCGATGCCAAAGCTCTCGACATTAATGTCGGGTATGTAATTCCAGACTCGCAAAATTGAGGAGTAACCAAGCTTGTCAGTGGTTTCAAACAACGCAGCATAGGCAAGCTTGCTGGCTTGTTCCAAAGGCGTTCGGGCAAGTGATTCCGACGCTACGCTTGCCGACGGCGCTTCGTCAATCTGTATCACGCCAAACAGCAACTCGTCGTTACAGCTGTAATGCACCACGTCATTGACGCCATGGGTAATGGGGCCGTCGCCATGCCAAATTTCACAAAGGGAGGTTGGCTGTGCATCGCCGTTGTAATAGGGCATTGCAATCTGAACCAGCGGCGCAGACTCTTTTTGGGCCATTAAACTTCTCGGCTCCGCATCATCAGGCCGCATGAAACACACAGCGCCGAACATGTTTTTTGCAAACAGGTGCCGTTTTTGATCGAACGCCTCCGACGACAGGTAAGTACATCGCAGTGGTGCAGTCGGGCTGCGCTGCAGGTCGCTCATTGTTGACTCATTGATTTTATGAATTGGCTACAGCAGGCGTTGCGTCGCTGATGTTGCGCTTGCGGGCACGCCATGCAGTCCAGGTTCGCTTCAGGTTGGCGAGCGACATCAGATAATAGACTGCTTTAAATGCAGCGAGCGATGTCCGAATCGGTGTCTTGCCGAAGATATCGCCCGCCAGCACCGACAACAACGCTTCTTCCATGCGCCATAAATTCTTGGGGCCCATGAACAAGTTGCGCATCGTCGGATTAGTTACCCGATAGATAAACCAGGAAAATTGCTTTGGCCCTGTACGCATGCTCACATCAAAATGCTTCAGCGCCGCTTTGGCCATGGCAGGCTGGCGCAGGCAGGTGTCGACAGTCTCAGCGCCGACAAATCCGCTGTTCATGGCGAGCATCACGCCCGATGAAAACACTGGATCGATAAAAGTAAACGCATCGCCAAGCAATATATAGCCCTCGCCATGCGTACGGTCGCATTGATAGGAATAATTACCTGTCGCCTGGACATCGGAAATTATTTCCGCATCCGCGAGGCAAGCCTTAAGTTGTGGGCATAAAGCAATAGTATCGAGCAAAAACTCAGGCAACGGCTTGGTCCGGGTCTTCAGATAGTATGGCCAGGTAACAGCGCCAATACTGGTCTTGCCATCTTGCAGAGGGATGAACCAGAACCAGCCGTGTTCAAACCAGAATATGGTGATATTGCCCTCGGCCTGTCCTTTATTACGGATCGCACCCTTGAAATGGGCGTACAAGGCAGTACTGTTGTGCTTCTCGTTACGTACCTTCGCTTTGAGTTGGTTGCCAAGCAACGTATCCCGCCCGGAAGCGTCGACAACAAATCGGGCATGCCAGGTTGTTGCAGCACCATCGTCAGCACGGGTTTGCACCATGGCACCTTGCGCGTCGGGTAAAAACGCTACGTTTTCAACCCGGCAACCCTCGATTACCTCGGCACCCTTCAAATCGGCATTACGGATCAATATCTCATCGAAAGCTGCTCGCTCGACCTGGTAAGCGTATGGCATCGATTTATCCCAGGCGTTGGCAAACTGAAACTCCTGCTTATGATCATGCCAGGGCGAGACGAATTCGGCCCCCCATTTTTCCATGCCGATGGCCTTGACCTGGTCGGCCACGCCAAGCTTTTCTAACAAAGGCAAGTTAGCCGGCAATAGCGATTCGCCGATGTGAAACCTCGGGTGACGGGCCTTTTCAATCAGCGTAACCCGGTGACCCTTGCTGGCCAGCAATGCAGCTGCCGTAGAACCCGCCGGCCCACCGCCGATCACTAAAACATCGCACTTGTTCAGGCTTGTATTCATGTTTGCATGGGCATTGATAGACCACCTCAAAGGAGGGTTTTTGCGTGGCTACGGACTCTACCACTGCCGAGCACAGTTAAACAGTTTCAAGGTGGCTTGGAGAACACATTTGTGAAATTGATCAACTATCACCGTAGATTTATGGCAATAGTTGCCTGGACCAGGCTCTTGCACTACCATCCGGCCGTCAAAATGCTTTTTTGATATGTTTATAAAATAGTGCAATCAATTTATCCACGGAAAAAACAATGAAAACAATTACCGCAATCGGCGCTGTGTCGATAGCAATCTTGATGGTCGGATGTGCTCACAAGCAACCCGCTGGCGAGCAGGCTTCTGCTACAGCCACCACCACCGCCACCACCACCGCCACATCAACACCATCTGCATCGGGTGCTGCATCATCACGCATGGTGAAGTCCAAAAACGGCGCCTACGAAGGCGAAATTGTCGGCAACATCGCACCCAACAGCCGTTTTGCCAAGCTACAGATCGGCATGACGATGGCCGAAGTCTCCAGCACCATCGGCGCAGCCGACGACATGCACCGTCACGAAACCGGCAAGCGCTGGATTCCCTTCTACTTCGGCAACGATAGCCAGCGTATCCAGACTTTCTATAAAAACGAAGGTTGCCTGACATTTACCGGAGGCAACGTCTTCGGTGGTGGCGGCAATGAGCTCATTCGTATTACCGCTGCGCCAAAAGGCGGCTGCATGGATAGCTGATCTACCAATGCGGGCATTTCAATGTTGGATGAAGTGCTCGCGGTAGTAACGCAATTCCTCGATCGATTCGATGATGTCAGCAAGTGCCGTGTGTTTCTGGTGCTTCTTGAAACCACTGGCAATTGCCGGCTTCCAGCGCTTGCACAATTCTTTAAGTGTCGATACATCGAGATTGCGATAATGAAAATACGCTTCAAGCTTTGGCATGCCCCGCACCATGAAACGACGGTCTTGGCAAATAGTATTGCCGCACATCGGCGATTTGCCGTTGCCTACGTACTGCCTTAAAAATTCGATCAAGGCGACTTCGGCATCCGTCTCGGTAACCGTCGATTCGCGTACGCGCTCGATCAACCCAGAACGCCCATGCGTGCCTTTATTCCAGGCATCCATCCGATCCATGATTTCAGCAGGCTGGTGAATAGCAAACACCGGGCCCTCACCAAGAATATTTAATTCAGAGTCTGTTACCACCACCGCGACTTCGATAATGCGGTCGCTATCCGGGTCAAGCCCGGTCATTTCCATATCCACCCAAACCAGATTGAAATCATTGGGCCGGCTAGGTGCCGTAGTGGGAACTTTAAAGTCAGTCGGTTGTGACATAATCATTTTCCTTAGCAAGACGCCATTTTCTCACAGGCAAAGCATGTATTCACTCTGGTTTTCCTATTTGTTCATCGGCTTTTTAATTTTAGGTGTGGCGGTGCGGTATTGGCTCGGCTCCCGCCATATTGGCCACGTATTGGCAAATCAATCGGCTGTACCGGCCCAGTTTGCTGATCGAATATCGCTTTCTGCCCACCACAAAGCAGCCGAATACACTGTTGCAAAAACAAAATTTAGCTTGCTAACGCTGCCAGTGAGCACCGCAGTGCTAATTGTTTTTACGTTACTAGGTGGGCTACAAATTTTGTCGGTTGCAATTCTTGGGCAAACAGGCCCCGGCATGGTGTACCAAGTTGGCCTGATTGTCGCATTCAGCGTTATCTCCAGTGCGATCGAATTACCCTTTGATTACTACCGGCAATTCGTCCTTGAACAGCGTTTTGGTTTCAATAAAATGTCGCCCAAGCTTTTTTTTACCGATTTAGTGAAAAACACCCTGATCGGCGCAATGATCGGCCTGCCATTGATCTGGGTTCTGCTAACCCTGATGGAAAAATCGGGCCAATTCTGGTGGCTGTATGCATGGATTGTTTTCTCGGCATTCCAGCTTGCGATGTTAGTGCTTTATCCAACAGTCATCGCCCCATTGTTCAATAAATTTACCCCACTTGCCGATGCCTCGTTAAAGAGCCGGATCGAGGGGCTGATGCAGCGGGTAGGTTTTGCATCCAAAGGCCTATTTGTCATGGATGGATCAAAACGCAGTGCACATGGCAACGCCTATTTTTCTGGCTTTGGCGCGGCAAAGCGCATCGTATTTTTCGACACGCTTCTTGCCAAGCTTGCACCGTCGGAAATCGAAGCAGTGTTGGCGCATGAACTCGGGCATTTCAAGCTACGCCATATCGTCAAACGTATTGCCATGATGTTTGTCATTTCTCTTGGCATGCTGGCGTTGCTGGGTTTTATGAAAACACAGACCTGGTTTTACACCGGCCTTGGAGTCGAGCCATTGCTTGGCGCGAGCAATGATGCGGTGGCATTGATTTTATTCATGCTGGTAGTGCCTGTCTTTGCATTCCCTTTCGGGCCACTCACCTCCATCGGTTCGCGCAAACACGAATTTGAAGCCGATGCATTTGCAGCCCGTTATACAAAAGCCGACGATCTGGTATCGGCGTTGGTAAAACTATATGAAGACAATGCTTCGACCTTGACGCCTGACCCTCTGCATTCGGCATTCTACGATTCCCATCCGCCTGCATCAGTACGAATTAACCGCCTGCTGGGGCAGCCAACATGACAATCTTTACCTATGATTTATTGGATTACAGCCCTGCCAAAGATGCCATCAGCTTATGAAACTAACCGCCGAGCTAACAGCTAAATTACAGGCAAAAAATTGTCAGGTACAGCACGACGCGCTGACTGCATCGGAAATCGCTGCGCTGCTGCCTGCCATACCGGCCTGGCAACTCGATGGCCACTATATCGTCCGCTCATTTCGTTTTAAGAACTATTACGAAACGATTGCCTTTGTCAATGCACTGGCAAATGTGGTGCATGCCCAGGATCATCATCCGGTCCTCACGGTGACCTTCGACTGGTGCATCGTGAAATTCAATACACACAGCGTCAACCAAGGCGCAGGTGGGTTGTCAGAAAACGATTTCATCTGCGCAGCAAAACTGGATGCGCTCCTCCCGCATCTGCGACATCTGCCGCCGCAATAAATCTCATGGCAAAACTGTCAACCCTACGTACGCCGTCCGGCGGCACAAGCGATAGCGCCAGACGGCCCGAGGCGTCGGTTACGGCGACAATCATTGCTGCTCATGGTCGCCATTATCTTGCCCTGGCCGACGGCGTGCGCCTGCAATGCGTTACCCGTGGCAAAAAAAGCGATATCGCCGTTGGAGACTGTGTCCATCTGCAAATGACGTCTGCCAACCAAGGCGTAATCGAATCCATTGGCGAACGATCGACCTTGTTATACCGCTCGGATCAATACAAATCAAAGCTGCTGGCGGCAAACGTCACACAGCTTTTCATTGTCGTAGCAACCGAGCCCGGTTTTGCCGACGATCTGATTTCCAGGGCTTTGGTCGCTGCGGAGGCTGCCAATATCCAGGTGCATTTGGTGCTTAACAAGACCGATGTCACCGAGCTGTTGCCTCGGGCCCGAGAGCGATTGCAAGCGTACGCGGCGATGGGCTATGCGGTGCACGAAGTCTCGGCGCGCGCATCTCCCGAAGCCACCTGTGCAACCCTTGCTCCACTGTTAGCCGGCGAATCAACAATATTGATCGGCCAATCAGGCATGGGAAAATCTTCACTAATCAATCTGCTGGTGCCGGACGCTGATATTGCCGTGCGCGAAATCTCGGCCGCATTGGACACTGGCAAGCACACGACGACCTTTACGCGCCTGTATGCAATCGATGCGCACACATCCATCATCGATTCGCCTGGCTTCCAGGAATTTGGGTTGTATCACTTGACCGAAGGCATGCTGGAGCGTGCATTCGCTGAGTTTAAACCTCATCTTGGCAGCTGCAAATACTACAATTGCCATCATGCAAATGAGCCGGAATGTGCGATCCGCAATGCCGTGGCGATAGGCGCAATTTTGCCGGCGCGGCATGCACTGTTTCTACAGCTTAGGCATGAATCGGCGCAAACACTGTATTGAAGTGGTGCCCGTACGTTGAAAAATCCCCTATAATCGGCCGGTGTCGTATCCACGGCGGCAGGTCAACCCTGCCGCCGTTTTCAATCATGACGATCAAACATTTTCTGCAATTCTCCGATTTTTGTCTCGACGAGTTCGAGCACGTTATTCAGCGCGCGCGGGTGATCAAGCAGAAATTCAAGCAGTACGAGCCTTATCATCCGCTTCAGGATCGTACGCTGGTGATGATTTTCGAAAAAAATTCCACCCGCACACGTCTGTCGTTTGAAGCTGGCATGCATCAGCTCGGCGGTGCAGCCATCTATTTGAATACTCGTGATAGCCAGCTCGGGCGTGGCGAGCCGGTGGAAGATGCCGGCAAAGTTATATCGCGTATGTGCGACGTCATCATGATTCGTACTTTTGGCCAAGATATTATTGACCGCTTTGCCGCCCATTCGCGGGTACCAGTTATCAATGGTCTGACTAACGAGCACCACCCTTGCCAGGTATTAGCCGATATTTTTACCTTCATCGAGCACCGTGGCCCCATTGCCGGCAAAACGGTGGCATGGGTGGGCGATGCTAACAACATGCTGTATTCATGGCTGCAAGCCGCAGAAATTTTTGGCTTTCATTGCAATGTTTCTACCCCTGCGGGCTATGGCATTGACAAGATGCTGGTATCAACAACCAACCGCCAGTTCACCTTGTTCGATAAACCGGCAGAGGCCTGCACCGGTGCTGATTTAGTCTCTACCGATGTCTGGACCAGCATGGGGTTTGAAGAAGAAAATGCGGCGCGCATCGCCGCTTTTACCGGTTGGATCGTCGATTCCGAAAAGATGCGTAGAGCACAGCCCGATGCCTTGTTCATGCACTGCTTACCGGCTCATCGAGGTGAGGAGGTGAGTGCTGAAGTCATCGACGGCCCGCAATCGGTAGTATGGGATCAGGCCGAAAACCGGCTGCATGTACAAAAGGCATTGCTGGAATACCTGGTAATCGGCCGGGTGTGATGGCCGGATGCAACGGCCCTGTGTAACAAGCAGCCATACGTTAGACGAGATTATCTTTAGATCGACACAATGAAAACAGTAGAAAAAATAGAGAAGGTAGAAAAAGTCGTGCTGGCTTATTCCGGTGGGCTCGATACTTCGGTCATCCTGAAGTGGCTACAGGATAATTATCACTGTGAGATCGTTACCTTCACTGCCGACCTGGGCCAAGGCGAAGAGCTGGAGCCTGCGCGCCAAAAAGCATTGAAATTTGGCATCAAGCCAGAAAATATTTACATCGATGATGTACGCGAAGAATTTGTGCGCGACTTCGTTTTCCCGATGTTTCGCGCCAACACGGTGTATGAAGGCGAATATCTGCTGGGTACATCAATTGCCCGTCCGTTGATCGCCAAACGTCTGATCGAGATCGCCCGCAAAACCGGTGCCGACACGATTTCTCATGGCGCAACGGGCAAAGGCAACGACCAGGTTCGGTTCGAGCTCGGCGCCTACGCCTTAATGCCGAATGTAAAAATTATTGCCCCATGGCGCGAATGGGATTTGCTTTCACGCGAAAAATTACTCAAATACGCGGAGGATGCAGGTATCGCCGTTGATATGAAACACAAAAATGGTGGCGCGCCCTACTCCATGGACGCCAACCTGTTGCATATCAGCTTTGAGGGCAGGCATCTGGAAAATCCTAGCGCCGAAGCGGAAGAAGCAATGTGGCGCTGGACGGTCAGCCCGGAAGCCGCACCGGATCACGCAGAATATGTGGATATCGAATATGCCCGTGGTGATATCGTGGCGCTCGACGGCAAACCGATGTCGCCGGCAACGGTGCTGACTGAGTTGAACCGTTTGGGAGGCAAGCATGGCATCGGCCGTCTCGACCTCGTGGAAAATCGCTATGTCGGCATGAAATCACGCGGTTGTTATGAAACGCCTGGCGGAACGATCATGCTGCGCGCGCACCGCGCCATCGAATCCATCACGCTCGACCGGGAAGTGGCGCACTTAAAAGATGATCTAATGCCGCGCTATGCCTCGATGATCTACAACGGCTATTGGTGGGCACCCGAGCGCCTGGCGCTGCAAACATTAATCGACCATACCCAGCAAACAGTCAATGGTTGGGTGCGCCTGAAGCTTTACAAAGGCAATGTCATTGTTGTCGCTCGTGATTCAAAAACCGATTCTTTGTTCGACATGAATATTGCGACCTTCGATGAAGATGGTGGTGCCTATAACCAGGCAGATGCCGGCGGCTTCATCAAACTCAACGCGTTACGCATGCGCATTGCAGCGCTTGCGCGTGAGAAACGCCAGGATTAACAAGCTGCCACGATGAATACACAATTCGAAAATGTCACTTTAGATAAACGAGCAAATATCTACTTTGATGGCAAATGCGTTTCCCACACCGTGTTTTTATCCGATGGTAGTCGTAAAACCTTAGGCGTAATCTTTCCATCGCTCCTTACATTTCATACCGCTTCAGCCGAAATTATGGAGCTTAACGCTGGTCAATGCAAAGTCCGCTTGCGGGGTGAAGCCGACTGGGTAAATTTTGAAGCTGGTCAAAACTTTAGTATTCCTGCCAACTCAAGTTTTGAGATCGAGACAATTATCATGCTGGATTACGTTTGCCATTTTGGCTAAAACACGCTGCGCGTTTAGGTGTAATTACATGCACTAATTAATGTTGGCCATATTAAACGGTGGAGCAACATAGCATCAATATTTGCGTATCAATTAATAATTTTAAATCTTGCAGACAGTTGCCTGAATTTTCTCAAGTGAGTATGAGGTGATGATTTAAATTGTTCACTAAAAGTGATGCGAACCTTGTTTAATAACAAACGAACGTTTTCTTTTACAAATTAGTTGATCAAAATTTATTACAATCACGCCGCAAGGACAGATTACATTTTGTCTACTCTCTGCTCATCACCCTCCAACATCACTTTCGTCTTTAAATTGACAGGAATGCAACATGAAAATTCTCGCAAATCGGGTCCACCCGCAGTATGAAGAGCCCAGTGTTCATACTTACCAAATAATTAAAGGTGGGGGCATCATAAAAAAAGGCGGGAGGATCGTCGTCACCCAACACCCTGATGCCGATGCACCAGAAAATTCCTTACCGCGATACTCCGAGCCCGTGCCAGTTAATTTCAAGTCAACGCATACCAACTTCAGGGCAGGAATTGCTTTAGGCACCATGTGCAGCTCGACAATACCAATCCTTTCTGAGGGGGTTGGAATTCCTAAAATTTTTGAGATTCGGTTATTTGGCCAAGCTAAATTTAGAGGACGTTTTGACGAACATTCGCTGGTTCTTGAGAGCAAAGGAATTACCAATCCAAATATCGAGACACGCAAGTCAGCGATGAAGAAATTTTCACAGGGAATTGCGGCTATAAACAGTAACGTTAAGGCGATTCAGTGTGAACTAAAAGATGATAACTTTGCGCTGTTTGCAGGGCTCAGCTATTCATTCGTTAATACTAAAACAACGCCTGGTTTTTAAAATTCCCATAAAAATTTTGGAAAAGAATTCCTTATTCTGATTTTGCCCTTGCATAACCAGAAATTGCTCACATAATCACAGGCTCTGGCTCTAGCGTGACGCCAAACCGACCTACCACATCCTGCCTAATTGCATCGGCTAAACGCAGGATGTCGATACCGGTAACATTGCCCCGGTTAATCAATACCAACGATTGTTTCTCGTATACGCCAGCAGCGCCCATCACCCTGCCTTTCCAGCCGCATTGCTCTATTAGCCAGCCAGCGGCCAATTTGTAGTTGCCATCGGCTTGCTCAAAACTGACCAGACCAGGCCATTGCGCAATCAGTTGTTGCCGGTAATCTGCCGATACAAGCGGGTTCTTAAAAAAACTACCCGCGTTGCCGGTCACTGCCGGGTCGGGCAATTTGCGCGAACGAATCGCAATGATTGCTTCGCTGATCATGATGGGATCGGTAGGAGCAATGACTGCTAGATCGCCCGTTGAGTTGGAAGATGGTGCGACTAGTGTGCGGTGCATGGCTTGCAATTCCTGCTGCAACTCACCGTATTGCACCTGCGCCTGCCAACAAACCGGCAAGCCAAAGGTCACGTCTAGAATAACTGCGCTGTTCCGCAGTCGATGCTTGAACACACTATCTCTATACCCAAACGCACATTCGGCGTGATTTAACGTCAAAACGGCATTGGTCTCAAAATCATAATAGCGAACGGCTTCGATCAGCGAACCGGCTTCCACGCCATATGCCCCGATATTTTGAATAGGGCTTGCACCCACGCTACCAGGGATCAAAGAAAGGTTTTCCAGGCCACCAAAGCCGTGCGCCAGCGTCCACTGCACGAGGCCGTGCCAGGATTCGCCGGCAGCAGCTCGTATGCTGATCGTGTGCGCATTGCGCTCCACGACTGTAATTCCCTTGTTCGCCATGTGCAAAACCAAGCCGGAAAAATCGCGAGTGAGCACAAGATTACTGCCACCTCCGAGTATCAGGCGTGGCAGCACCGCCAACTGTGAATCTTGCCGAACCTGACACAGCATAGCTGGGTCGGTCACCGACAAAAAAGCCTTGGCAGCAACGTCGATCCCAAAGGTATTAAACTTCAGCAACGAGAAATCGTGCTGGATAAAAAGGCTTGGATGCATGGCGAAGAATTATAGTCTTGCAAACTTGAGCATCGGCGCGCGAAGGCTAAAAGCCATCAAATTTTCCCAAATTCCCTTACACTCGCGGGCGGATACAACAGCACTACCACTCCCGATGCACCCTCATATCTTGAAAGGATATTCCCTATGCCTTCATTCGACGTTGTTTCGGAAGCCAACCTGGTTGAAGTTAAAAATGCGGTTGACCAAGCCGGCAAGGAAATCACGACCCGGTTTGATTTTAAAGGCAGCGATGCCCGTGTAGAACAGAAAGAGCGTGACCTGACGGCCTATGCTGATTCAGATTTTCAGCTGGGACAAGTGCGTGACGTATTAACGGCAAAGCTGGTCAAACGCAATGTCGATGTGCGTTTTCTCGATATCGGAAAAATTGAGAAGATCGGTGGCGACAAGGTCAAGCAGCTCATCAAGATTAAGAACGGCATTGAGTCTGATGCGGCAAAAAAAATCGTCCGCTTGGTAAAGGATAGCAAGATGAAAGTCCAAGCCAGTATCCAGGGCGAAGCGGTGCGTATTACGGGTGCCAAGCGGGACGATCTGCAGGCTGCCATGGCACTCCTGCGCAAAGAAGTGGCTGACCTGCCCCTGGAATTTAATAATTTCCGGGATTAATTCCCAGGATTGGCCAACACGCGCGAATCGGTGCCTCGCATACGACCAGGAAATAAGTTCGATATCGTACAGACCATCCGGCTTTGCCTACCTATGCTTAGGTGCTCTCCAATCTATGCGCTCGAAGGATATTGCTATGCATTCTAATCATGAAGCTACTGCCGCGCTGTGGAAAAAGATCGAACATGTACGCATCGGTATGCTAACTACCGTCGCTGCAGACAACACTCTGGTAAGTCGTCCAATGACAAACCAAAAGGTCGACAAAGATGGCCTGCTTTGGTTTTATGTGTCGGATGAATCGGCGGTATCCAAACAAATCGACGTGCAGCCCAATGTATGCGTAAGCTTCACTGCACTAGAAGATAGTTTGTATGTATCCGTTTCGGGGCGGGCAGACATCGTGAAAGACAAGGCGTTGATCCACTCTATGTGGAATCCGATTGTGGCAGCCTGGTTTCCGAATGGACCAGACGACCCTCACGTAGCGCTGATCAAGGTAGAAATACACTCTGCGGAGTATTGGGATTCCAAGCTGAGCAAAATGACGCAATTATTGAAAATGGCAGCTGCCGCTGTCACTGGCAAGCCGCCAACTGATATCAGCGACCATAAAAAAATTGCTTTGTAAATATATCTTTACTATTAGAAGGTGGCGTTAGCCCTCGGGCTAATGTCTGCCCTGAGATACAGTTATCCAAATTTTGGCAGTATGGCGATGATTATCCTGAAAATTACCTGCCGAATACACCACCTTGTTCAGTTAGCATTATTTAATTTCATTAATTCCGTTCTCTTCTACTACTTTTTTGACTCCATTCCTAGCAAGCATTTTTGTTACAACTGCTCGCAAACTTCACTATACTCAAAGTAGCATTTTCAGCACCGTTCATTGATTCGAACAAGACAGTTACTTATTTTTTTGATGCCATTGTGACCGTTTAATCAGCGCTTAAATCAATCAGTTTGCACCAGAGGCAGCATGGGCCCATTGACCTGCGGCGCGGTTTCCACAACAGTTTGTCTGCCTCTATCGGTTACCACTGCACTGGTAGTCGCTGTAGCTGCAGCTGCCTTACTCCTTGCAAAAATGCTGCCAGGTGTCTTAAAGCTTGCCAGCGGCACACGCGTCCAATTCCTTGCCGACAAACTTGCATTTGAAGTAAAAAAGCGGGAGGGCACGCAAAAAGCGTTGGACGTTGCCCATGCTGCGCTCGAACGGCGGGTACTAGAGCGCACAGCGGAATTCGCTTTGCAAAACCAACAGTTGCAGGCCCAAATTATTGAACACCATCGGGTCGAAGCGGCATTGCGCGAATCCGAACGCATATTGAGTAGTGCCAGGCGCTTGGCATTATCCAATGCCGGGTTCGACAAACAAAAGATTTTTACCGATTTACTCACGTTGCTCGCAGAAAACCATCCGTTTCCAACATCGGCCATCTATCGTAATGACCGCCGTACGGGAGATTTTAAATGCATTGCTGCACACGGCATGCCCCACGAGGGCATGAGCAGTTTTCATTTTCCGGCCGGGTTATTGTCTCGCCTTGCAGAAAGTGGCGAGATCACGGCAGTGGCCTGTACCGATCGATCCGGTGCGACCTGTCAAGCATTGATGGATGATCCGGTTGGTGCAGATGGTGCGAAGTCTTTAGTGCAAACACTATTAGTGCCGGTGATGTACCAAAACCAGTGCATGAGTATGCTCGTGGTCGCTGGCACGCAGCCTTTTGGCCCGGCCGACATCGCTTTTATTGAAAGCTTGCGCGTGCAGTTGGGTGTTGCGCAGCACAACCTGCGTTTGTATGCAGACAGCAAGCGGCTCGCCCAGGAACTGCACACAAAGAACATTGAGATTGCCGAAAAAAATTTACAGCTACAAGATATTAGCCGTACAAAATCTGAGTTTGTCGCCAACATGTCGCATGAGTTGCGTACGCCCCTTAATGCAGTGCTGGGTTTTACTGGTACCTTGCTCATGCGGCTTCCCGGCCCTCTCACAGCAGATCAGGATAAACAACTTCGTACGATTCAATCCAGCGCAAGGCATCTCTTGTCGCTTATTAATGATTTGCTGGATGTTGAAAAGATCGAATCCGGAAAAGTGGATATCCATCTTGAGCCGATCGTTTTGCAAACCGCTATTCACGATGTGCTCGATACCTTGCAGCCTCTGGCAACCCAAAAAAAACTCACGTTGGTATATCAGCTTCCGCCAGCAGACATTACGATACTGACGGACCGCCGGGCTCTGCAGCAAATATTATTAAATTTGCTCAATAACGCCATTAAATTCACTGATGAAGGCCACGTCGCAGTGCGATTGTCACGCCGCCACACGGGTGCTTTCGGCACGGTTGAATTAACAGTGGCTGACACCGGCATTGGCATTGCCGCCGATCGGCAAAGTGAGCTGTTTCAGGCATTTACCCAGCTTGACGCGACCTCGACCCGTCGTTTCGAGGGTACAGGCCTGGGTTTGTATTTAAGCCAGCGCTTGGCAATTATGGTGGGCGGACAATTACGCTGCAAGAGCGAATATGGTCAGGGTAGTGAATTTACTTTGGCATTGCCGGTGCAACGGTCATGAGCGCCCGCATCCTGGTTATAGAAGATAACCCCGCCAATATGGAATTGATGTGCTATTTACTGCAACGCTTCGGGCATGTGGTCTTGACCGCCACAGATGGCCAATCTGGGGTGACTATTGCCCACGAGCAGGTACCCGACCTGGTGCTGTGCGATATCCATTTGCCAAAACTAGATGGCTTCGGCGTCATTCAGGCGCTCAAGAGCTCTCCTAGTACCAGCGCCATGCCAGTGGTGGCGGTCACTGCGCAGGCGATGGTGGGTGACCGCGACCGACTTCTGGAAGCTGGCTTCGATGCCTACTTATGCAAGCCCATCGAAGCTGAGAATTTCATTGCCCAAATCAATATGTATTTGTCGCATGCGCCGCAAACGTGGCGGGTGCATTGACCTCTGACGCTTTATACTTTCGCTCTTATTTATAAAACTGGATGCCATGGCCACCATACTTGTTGTTGATGATAATGCAGTCAACCGGGCCTTCCTCGTTACTCTGCTAGGTTATGGCAATCACCGGTTGCTCGAAGCTGCGGATGGTGCTGAAGGCCTGGCGATGTTGCAACGGGAGCACGCTCAACTGGTGGTTTCGGATATTCTGATGCCGCACATGGACGGCCATGAATTCGTCACACGCATGCGCGCCGATCCCGAGATGGCGTCCACGCCGGTGATTTTTTATACCGCTGGGTACCACGAAGCCGAAGCCCGGGTGATTGCGCGTGCCTGCGGTGTCTCGTGGGTGCTCGCCAAGCCTGCAGAGCCGGAGTTGATTTTGCGTACCGTCAACCTGGCCTTAGGATTGCCCGACGAGACAGTTGAACTGCCGGCACTGACGGTGCCGCCCGCTGAAGGCAGCCGCTTTATTACCATTGATAGCCAAGTTGCCGAATATATGGTCGAGCTGGAGAGTAGTAGCCAGCTACTCGCGCAATTGGTGGCGGCACCTGAAAACAGTCAAGACACTTCGCCCGAACGCACGCTGGCAAACAACAGGCTTACCAGCACACTGGCCAAACTACAAGCTGCTGGCGGGCGACTCTCGGCATTGATGAAAGTGAGCCGCGAGGTGGCCGCCGAAGACAAAGGCGCTTTTTACGGGGAAGTGCCAACAACATTTGACATAAAGCCGAGGGTGAGTGCCAGCAAACCATCCCCAGCCCCTGAGGCGTTGGCGCCCCTGGCGAGAAGCGGCCCCGATGAGACGCCCGCTAATGACGACGATGTCTCAACGGGAATTTCGCCGGAACGTGCGAAATTTCAGGCGCGTTTGGCAAAAGCGTTGCAGTTTTCTGGTTATTCACATGATAGCCCTACGCAACTGGCACGCGAATTCAACCTGCGTTTCGCCGGCCGGCCAGTCACGATCCACGCGGCGCGTAAATGGCTGGTCGGTGAATCTATTCCAACCCAGGACAAATTGCGTATCCTGGCGCAATGGCTTGGTGTGACTGCGGAGTGGCTGCGCTTCGGGGATGCTGAACAGTCGGAAGAGCCAAAGGTTTTACACACGCAGCCTGCCCCAAATTCTGAAGAAGGCCGGTTGCTTGCGGAGTTAATGGAGCTTGACCCGTATCATCGTCGCCTGGCACACGATTTTGTTAGTATGCTTGCAGAAAAACATGCCCAGGAACGTAGCACTGACTCATGAAATTTTGCGGCGCTGCCGAACACCTGCAGCCAGATTGTCCAGCACAGCGATGCTGGATTCCCAGTCGATACAACCGTCCGTAATCGACTGACCGTATGTTAAAGTTTTTCCTTGTATCAAGTCTTGTCGACCCGCCACGAGATGGGATTCCACCATCACACCCACAATCCGCTTGTCGCCAGCAGCAATCTGGGCACTAATATTGGCACACACCGGAATCTGATTTTCAGGTTTTTTGGCGCTGTTGGCATGTGATGCGTCTATCATCAATCGTGGTTGCAATCCACTAGCAACAATATCTTTGCAGGCAGATTCGACACTAACGGCGTCGAAGTTTGGCGACTTACCGCCACGCAAAATGATGTGGCAATCTTCATTGCCATCGGTCGAAACAATTGCCGAATGCCCACCTTTCGTGACCGAGAGGAAATGGTGTGGCTGTGAGGCTGCCTTGATGGCATCGAGTGCGATACGGATATTGCCGTCAGTACCGTTTTTAAAACCCACTGGGCACGAGAGACCAGAGGCCAATTCGCGGTGAATCTGGCTCTCGGTCGTACGGGCGCCGATCGCACCCCAACTGATCAGGTCAGCAATATACTGCGGGCTGATCACATCCAAAAATTCTGTGCCGGCCGGCAAACCCAGTTCATTGATATGCAACAGCAATTCTCGGGCAGCGCGCAGGCCTTCATTGATGCGAAAGCTGTTGTCCATATAAGGATCGTTGATCAATCCTTTCCAACCAACGGTAGTGCGAGGCTTTTCAAAATAGACCCGCATGACTATTTCCAGCTCACCTGCCAAGCGTTCACGCTCGCGCACCAACCGGCGTGCATAGTCCATTGCCGCCTTCGTGTCGTGAATCGAGCAAGGGCCGATCACCACCAACAAGCGATCGTCTTCCCCGTGCAATATCCGATGCAGGGCAACACGCGAACTGCCGGCAGTTTCAGCGGCAACTTCGGAACAGGCAAATTCACGAATTAAGTGGGTGGGTGGAATCAGCTCCTTCATCTCGCGAATACGTAGGTCGTCAGTGCGGGGCATACTTTTCTCCAGTGCAAAATAAAAAAACCGCCACTCGGCGGTTTTAAAAGAAATTCGGGGTTCTCGTCATCCTACTTTTACGTGAACAAGTCGTTTCTCCACCGCCGATGGGCTGGAAAAACTAAAATAAAAGTAGAAATGGAAACAAAAACGATTCATGGCGTGAACTTAAATCGATATGCTGTGATGATGCAACAGTTATCCCGATTTTACAAGATGCAATACGTGACAACCGCAACGTTTTTGCCTTAACCAGCCTAATTTGATCAATCGCAATACCGATCGATTCAGCCAAAATATAGTCGGTTAAAAATTTAGCACAATGTATACTGACTAATTATCTTTTTACTCACAAAAATCTTTTTGAAGGAACAATCATGGGATTATGCATTTCCACACCAAAAGCAAGCCAACCAATTGTCTATACCGATTCGCACGGGCACCTTTGCCAAGTGACTATTACAGAGCCAACACGTGCTGAAATGAAAAACAATCGGAAAGAAGCAAAAGCGCTGAAAGCCGAGCTTCAAGCGGCAGGTTACAAGAACGTTAAAATAACGACAGGATCTTCAGGAATCGATCATCGGTTTTTAAGCGACATAATGCGCGGCGCTGATTAGCTTAAAGCGGTAGCAGTAGCAATGCTTTAAGCAGTACCTCCCACGGTTACCCCATCAATCCTCAACGTCGGTTGGCCCACCCCAACCGGCACACTCTGACCCTCCTTGCCACACACGCCGATGCCTGAATCCAAGCGCATGTCGTTACCAATCATGGAAACACGGTTCAGTACCTCCGGGCCGTTGCCAATCAGCGTTGCCCCTTTGACCGGATACGTCACCTTGCCGTTTTCAATCATGTAAGCTTCACTTGCAGAGAACACAAATTTGCCATTGGTGATATCCACCTGCCCGCCGCCAAAATTAACTGCATAAAGACCATTTTTGACCGATGCCAGGATTTCACCGGGGTCGCGGTCGCCACCTAGCATGTAGGTATTGGTCATGCGTGGCATGGGCAAATGTGCAAAGGATTCACGTCGTGCATTGCCGGTCACGGGCATTTTCATCAGGCGCGCATTCATGGTGTCCTGAATGTAGCCCCGCAGGATGCCGTCCTCGATCAACGTCGTGCATTGGGTCGCATTGCCTTCGTCGTCAATATTAAGTGAGCCGCGCCGGTCGGCAATGGTGCCATCATCCACAACCGTCACGCCGGGTGCGGCAACGCGTTCACCGATTCGCCCGGAGAAGATGCTGGAACCCTTGCGGTTGAAATCTCCTTCCAATCCATGGCCGATTGCTTCATGCAGCAGGATGCCCGGCCAGCCTGGCGCCAACACGACCGTCATCGGGCCGGCAGGCGCCGGGCGCGCTTCTAAATTTACCAACGCCGATGCTACGGCTTCGCCCGCATATTTTTCCAGCAATGTATCGTCGAAGTAGTCATAGCTGTAACGCCCACCACCACCGCTGGTGCCCATCTCGCGCCGGCCATCTTGCTGCGCAATCACAGTGACAGACAAACGCACCAACGGCCGGGTGTCGGCAGCAATAATGCCATCGCTACGCACGACCAGCACCACGTCGTACTCTCCCGACAAGCCGGCCATGACCTGTACAACCCGGGGATCTTTTTTCCTGGCAATGGCTTCGATGCGTTCCAATAATTTGACCTTTGCCGTGGCATCAAGCAACGACAAAGGATCATTGGGCAGATACAACGCCCGCCCGCCAATTGGCGAAATTTTCGAGGCGACTTTGATCTTACCGGCACCTTGACGGGCAATGGTACGGGTTGCCTTTGCTGCTTCCGTCAGGGCACGCTCAGAAATTTCGTCGGAATAAGCAAAAGCAGTCTTGTCGCCAGAAACAGCGCGCACTCCCACACCCTGGTCGATTGAAAACGAGCCGGTCTTGACAATGCCTTCCTCCAAACTCCAATTTTCACTTTTAGTGAACTGAAAATACATGTCGGCGTAATCAACCTTGTGGCTAAACATGGTGCCCAGGGCACACAGCAACTTGCCTTCATCCAGGCCAAACGGTGTAAGCAGGATGTCGCGCGCTGTGGAAAGTGGCTGGAGGTTTGGTTCGAACGGGGTCATGGCTTTTCCCGGGAAAAATCGGATTGGTTGATTGTAGGGCATAACACCGAGCGACGATGGCGCAGTGCTGGCAGATTTTCACGTATCAATGCCAGCTTGGGCAGGTCAATCTCACCCATGACGACGCCCTCGCCCTCCTCCAGCAAGTCAACAATTTCTCCCCATGGGTCGACCAGCATGCTATGACCCCAGGTACGACGGCCATTGTCATGTGTGCCTCCCTGTGCTGCAGCAAGCACGTAACACTGGTTTTCGATTGCACGTGCGCGCAAGAGGATTTCCCAGTGTGCCGACCCGGTGGTAAAGGTGAATGCCGAAGGCACGACAATGAGGTTGCACTCCCCCATTGCACGATAAAGCTCGGGGAACCGCAGGTCATAACAAACCGACAAGCCGACTCGGCCAAAAGGCGTATCAACGCACCGTACGGCCTCGCCAGCGGAAATAGTGCGCGACTCGTCGTAGGATTCCTTGCCGCGCGTGAAGCTGAAAAGATGCATCTTGTCGTACTGCGCAGCGAGCTTGCCATCCGGCGCATAGACCATCAGTGTATTGCGCACCTTTCCGGCTTCGGCACTTGCGAGCGGCAGCGTGCCGCCGAAGAGCCAGATTGCGTGGCGAGATGCGATGCCAGCCATCGCTTCCTGGATCAGGCCGGTGCCAGGCGCTTCGGCCTGCGCCAGCTTGTCGCGCTCGTGTACCGCCATCAGTGGCCAGTATTCCGGGAGCAATACCAGTTGCGCGCCTTTTTGTGCCGCCTCAGCCACCAGACGATCAGCCACCTCGCTGTTTTGTGCCAAGTCAGGTGTCGACACCATTTGAATTGCCGCAACTTTTGTCATAGCGTTATTTGTGCTTATATGCATACTTGTCCTTATCCTCCATTGCCGCCAGCGCTTGCGGGCTCAGTGTCGGTTGCCACTGGTGATTCTTCGCCGTTGCGTTTGACTTTGACCACCTGTGGTGCATTCCAAGGACCGCTGATATGGTACTCGAAGGTGAAGGCTCGCATGAGCGGCTCGCGCAAGAATAATTGTGCCAGAAACGAACCCAGGCCAATCACCGGATTCACGGCAAGCGCATACACCACCGAGGCAGTCCCGACATTAATTTCCGGTATTACGGCAACATGCAGATCCTGCGTCTCACGCACAATATCGGCACTGCCGTCCATGACGACAGTGGCATTTACACTGCGCATTTTCAGGTTATCTGTTTTGGCAAGCCCTTTGGCAATGTTTACTGTTCCGGCGACACCGTCGAATGCAAAACCCTCAGAAAACAGATCACGAAAATCCAGGGTCAGGCGTCGTGGCAGGGCTTGCAAGCTCAGCACACCCAACAACTTTGCTGCACCTGGATTAACTTTTAAAAACTGCCCGGAAGCCATGTTGATGCGTATTTGTCCTTCCAGACTTGGCAAGTCAAGAGAAAAAGGCAACCCTCGCCAACTAATATTGCCTTCCATTATTCCCTTGCCGCCTTTGAGCACGCTGCCAAAATCAAAACGTTCGAGTAGTTTGCCGGCATCGGCAATATCAAGACGGTAGTCCAGATTAGTCAGGCTGCCAGCGTCGTTGGGCCGGCTCCAGCTGCCGGACGCATTTAATACTGCATCGGCATTTGATAACAATAATTTGTTGATACTCCACTCGCCCCGCCCAGCACGGTTGTTGTTGGCAACCAATTCGATGCGGCCCATTTTTTTGCCGAATAATTCAAAATTCTCAGCAATAATATCCAGCGCTGGAATCTGGGTAACTGCACTTTTTCCCTCGAAAATTTCGGTAACGTCAGTTGCAGAGGTTTTGGGAATGATCAAAGAACTTAAGCGCGCCGTCACCTTGCCCAGCCCATATCCAGACTTCGACTCATTCCAGGTGACATAACCTGCTGCTTGCGCCGAGTCGATATTGGCCTGCCAGACGCCTTTTTGGTGTGACACGCCGACGACGACATTATCGAGCTTCTTGCCGCCAACAATTAATTCAGTAGCACGTGCCGACAATACTTCCGGCTCAAGATATTGATTCAAACTATTCGGCTCGAGGGCTGACACAAGTGGCGGCACAATCTGCACCTCTGGTGATGCGGGCAGTGGTGGCGTTGACTCAGTCTTGCCAGCCGTTGTCACGCTGCTAATTAACATACGCCAGGCATCAATATTTAAGGTTTTTAGATTGACGTTAATATTGATGCCAGAGTCTGGACGTGGCGCCGGCACATTGACACCGATACCACCACTGACAACGCTCCATAGCCCATTTATTTCTATTGGTTTTTGACGCTGGTAAGCGGCCGATATAGCGGTGCCCAGCGCAATGCGTATTTCGTCGCGTAACACCGTTGCATTATCAGCCGGCATACCAACCAATTCTGCTTTGAGTGGCAGACTTTCACCGGCTGCCTTCTTTAAAGGTGCTGGAAAATCGAGGGCCAATCCTAGTAGAGAGGATTCGACCAATACTTCGAGCTGCTTGCGGCGCACTGCAATCGTTGCGGTATAACGACTGCTGCCAGTAATGTTCTGTAGCAGGCGTTTTACTGCGGCAGACGGATAGGCGCGCTGCATCCCTTCTGAGGATATTCCACCCTCGGCTTTAATAACGATGGCGCCGTCCGGCTGCGTGCCACCTGTAGCAGTGACCGGCCCGCCAAGAACGGTCGCCTTAAAAGTGTCGAGCGCAAAACCCTTTTCATTGAATAGAAACTTTCCGGTCGTTTGCGCCAAAACTGGCAGCGCTTTTTGCAGCGCAATATCGTTGTTAACTAAATGCGCAACGCCTTGTACCTTTGATTCTTTCAGGCGGGCCAGCGGTAGTTGTAATTTTAATTGCATCGAGCCGTTGCCAGAGGCGCGAGTTTCTTCGGTAAAGTGCCCGGTCCACTCTGCTACAGGGCTGGCGTTCACAAAATCAAACAGTTGCTGTAACGGGCCTGAGGCAGTGCCTTCCGCCTCAAGCACCTTGTCGATGGCAAGCAAATCGGGAATCACTGCTTTCACATCAGATAATGCAGCGTTTTGTACACGTGCGCTTTTACCGGCGATTGTTAGACGAGTGCGATCGATGCCAACACTTCCCTGAAAAGCTTCAAAGACCGGCCACAACGGCGATTTTTCATCTTTTGCAAAATGGCCGGGCGCTATATTGAGCCGGCCATTTTCAATGCGGCTGGTTAAGTTGAATTCACCCACCGGCTTGGCACCTGCGGATTGACCCTCTGGCGTATGAAAAGGAAATCCTGCCAGATCACCTTTTACTCGCACTTTCGCATCGCGTAGCATGCCGCCCACTAACGCGCCACCAAGCCAGGAGCGTAGCGACTCCGGGGTTGTCAAAGGCAGATAGTTGTTGATGTGGGCAAGATCGAAACCCGTAAATTCACCTTTGATGTCAATTACGCCCAGGCTTGCTCCGTTCGCACGATTCAATGGCATGCGGTGCGTTCCAGACAAACGCAGTTGCAATGCCTGGCGGGTGAGCTGCATCGTGCGCACCTCCAGAAACAGTTGGTCATTGCCTGGAAAAGTCCAATTGGCTTGCATGCCTAGCTGGTCGAGCAAGATCTTCGGTTCTGCCACATAGCCCGGAAGGTGCAAGGCAAGGTTTGTCGAAGCCAGGCCAAACGCTCCACCGCGCTCATTGGCATCGATGGTGCCGCTTAAATTGTCAAAGCCAGGAATTGCCGGTACGGCTGCCTGCGCTGGCGTGGAACTGGTTTTTAGACGGGCAGCCCTGGCTGTTTGAGCCCGCATAAAAAGATTGTTGAAGCTTCCCTTGACCGCATAGGCCGAGATTTGTGGATACGTTCCATGCCAACTGGCAGAAAAATCCCGCAACACACCTTTTGGTGAAAAATCTTTAAGCATATGGCGCTGCGCAGCTGGTACCGGCAACCGCTCGAACAAACTAGCCAGTGTTTCAAGATCCAGTAATTTGGCTGTAAAAACGGTATATTCAGGCTGCCCGCCTCGGGCTGGAACGAAGGTTTCACTGATGGTGGTTGGCGGCAGCCGTAACCCGTCAGCGGTTTGCATTGAAAAATTGGTGAGGGCGATTGTATGGCCGTCTGTGCCAAACCCGGCAGGCAATGACTTAAGCGCCGATGTATTAAGCAATATGGCTTGCCGCCCAACATTTTCTTTGACAGAAATACGCCCGCTTGCAGTGGTGAGATCCAGCACCGGCAAAGTCGGCCCAAGTCGTGCCGAAACCTCTGCTAGCTGCAAATCAGCAGTAAGGTCGGCAACCCTTCCGCGTTCTAGCGACAGCCAGGAACGTACGGTGCCACTACCTTTAAACAATGCAACCGGTAAATCCAGATAGGCGCCCCAACCCGCCATCGAGGGGCTACGCAGGTCTGCGTACAATGTACCGGTCCATTGCCTGAAATCAGACATTTTTTGGGCAAACGGCGCATGGCTGAATGCACCGCGCACATCTAGTGGTGCAGCCAGTGTTGGAGGCGGTACTGCCTTGAATGCAAATCGGTGTTGCTGCCAAACGTTTTCCAGGCGTAGGTGTACCTGGTCAAGCAAGAGTTCCGGTGCGCCGCGTTGCGCATCATTCCAACGCACCCGACCATCTCGAATAATGATGCGGCGCTGCGATAAGAGCCAGTCGAGGCCGCTGCCGTCGCTGCGTTTGGCGGGGTCGATCAACATACCTGCAACGAAAAGCTTTCCGGACTCATCACGGCGCACGTCGAGTTCGGGACGCTCAATCTCGAGGCTTTCAAGCCTTACCTGGCCAGTAAAGATCGACAACCACGACAGTGAAGCCACGGCATACGGTAACTGCAGGCCGGTACCGCCTGCACGGTTATGCACGCGCACGTCGGTGAGCGCTAGTTGCGGCGTGAAACCCGACCAAGAACCTTTAATTGCTGCAATCGTGACTGGCTGCCCCGATGCGCGCGAAGCCATCTGTTCGATTTGTGGCTTATAGCGATGGATGTGAGGCATGACGCCATGACGCAACCCAAGCAACAGCACGCAAAATAAAAAATAGAAAATCAGGGCGATCACGCCTGCTACGCGTGCGCTGCGCAACAATCGCTCTCGTGTAGTACGTGATCCGGACGCCGGTGCGCAGGGGGGAGAATCAGTGGGCATCATGCGAACCAGGGGAGTTTGATGGTAATGGCCGCAGCTATTTCGCCGCAACAGGTTGTATAGTCGCATGAAAACACTACCACTTCCCATGACTACATCGCTCTTGCTTGTTGCCGAAGCCTCCCGTTTCTACCAGCGCTGGATTGAAGCAGACTCAACGCGGGCGCAATTGGTAGCGCGCTCGGCTGGTTCGGCACTAACTGCCGATACGCTCGAATCGATGCTACAGCGAGAACTTGGTAACGTCGGCCCGGCCCCGCAAAAGCTGCCCGGCGCGATCAGGCGGGTACGCAACCTTTTATTAGCCTGTCTGATCACGCGTGATCTTGACGGCCGTGCCGACCTCGCTGAAGTGGTCGACAGCATGACGCTGTTTGCCGAATTTGCCTTGCAAACTCTTTTGAAGGCGCTGCATGCCGAGATGGAAGCCCTGCATGGCACGCCTGTTGGCGAAGAAAGTGTACTGCCACAGCAATTAATCGTATTGGGAATGGGCAAGCTGGGCGGTGGTGAATTAAATGTTTCATCAGATATCGACCTGATTTTTGTTTATCCCGAAGATGGCGAAACACAGGTTAGCCAACCATCACAAAAAAGCCTGTCGAATCAGGAATTTTTTACCCGCCTGGGCAAACGCCTGATTGCGGCACTTTCCGAAATCACTGAAGATGGTTTTACATTTCGGGTTGACATGGCGCTGCGCCCTAACGGCAATTCCGGGCCATTGGTGGCGAGCCTGAACATGGTTGAACGGTATTTGATTGTCCAGGGACGCGAATGGGAGCGCTACGCCTGGGTCAAGGCCCGGGCGATTACTGGATGCATCGACGATATCGCTGCCATAGAAGCCATCAGCCGCCCGTTTATTTACCGCCGCTACCTGGATTTTGGTGCCATCGATGCCATCCGCACGATGCATGGGCAAATCCGTGCGGAAGTAATCCGCCAGGAAACTCGGCATCCTGAACGTAGCGACAACATCAAACTTGGCCGGGGTGGTATCCGCGAGATCGAATTCATCGTCCAGGTGTTTCAGTTGATTCGGGGCGGGCGCGATGCTGCCTTGCGGGAGCGCTCGACCCGTGCAGTCCTGGCCACGCTCGGCGCGAAAAATCTTCTCTCCCAAGAAATTGCCGACGCCCTGCTTGAAGCCTACACATTCCTGCGCAACCTCGAACATCGGTTGCAATACCTCGACGATGGGCAAACACATGCCTTACCTCGGGACGATGCCGATCGGCTACGGGTGGCGCAAATGATGGGCATGGCCGATACCCAGCAATTACTCGATGCATTGCAAAGTTATCGGCGTGTGGTGGCAGCGCAGTTCGATGAAATCTTTAGCGACCCTGCCGAGCAGTCGGCATCGGATGACGATAATCATTTGAACAACAGTGGTTCAAGGCCACCCGAATCGCTCTGCGCGCTAACGGATGACGACCCAATGGAAACGATTCTTGCACGCCTGGAGGAATTGCAGTTCGACGAACCAACGGTGGCTGCCGAACGTCTAGCACTCACGCTGCAATCATCGCGCGTGCAATCGCTACCTGATGCCAGCCGCAAAAAACTCATCGCACTCATCAACGCTGCCCTGCCCTCGATTGCGGCGATGGTCGACAATCGCGCTGCAACCTTCCATCGCATCCTGGATTTTTTTGAAGCCATTGCCCGTCGTGCCGCTTATCTCGCGCTCCTGACTGAATACCCGCAGGCACTACGTCGAGTAATCAGGATGATGAGTGCGAGCGATTGGGCCGCAAAATACCTGACGCGCCACCCGCTCTTGCTCGATGAATTGCTCGACGACCCGACCTTGATTTCCATACCGGATTGGGCCGCTTTCGCCACCGATTGCCGCCTCCAGCTCGATGCCACGACTGGCGACACCGAACGCCAGCTCGACGTGTTGCGCGAACTGCACCACGCGCAACAACTCCGGCTGCTGGCCCAAGATCTGGAAGGCGCGGTGACGGTAGAACAACTTGCCGACAATCTTTCCAGCCTGGCCGATATTTTAGTGGCCCAAACCTTGCGGGCGATCTGGCTTGCCTTACCCGGCACACATTTGCCGGAGCCACGTTTTGCCGTCGTCGCCTATGGCAAGCTCGGCGGCAAGGAACTAGGCTATGCCTCAGACCTGGACCTGGTGTTCTTATATGAAGATACGCACCCGGATGCCCCTGCACTGTATGCACGCCTAGCACAACGTTTCATCACTTGGATGACCAGCCATACCGCAGCGGGCATTCTCTTTGACATCGATACTGCCCTGCGCCCTGATGGCGCCAGCGGCTTGCTGGTAAGTAGCCTCGCATCATTTGAAAAATACCAGATGCGCTCGGCCTGGCAATGGGAGCATCAGGCACTTACCCGCGCCCGTTTCTGCGCCGGAGATGCAGACATTGGCGAACGATTCGAAGCCATCAGGTTGGATATCCTGTGCCGTGAAAGAGCCACCGAGCCGCTCAAGCGCGACGTGCTCGATATGCGCCGCAAGTTGCACTTAGCTCATCCTAATCGCACCGTGCTATTTGATCTGAAGCACGACAACGGCGGCATGATCGACATCGAATTTATTGTGCAATTTATGGTGCTTCAACAGGCGGCAAAGCATCCAGAGCTGGCAGCCGACATCGGCAATATCGGGTTATTGCTCCGGTGCGGGGAGCTGGGGCTGATCGACGCTGCTACAGCGCGCCAGGTTGCTGATGCATACCGCACATTTCGCAAGCTACAGCACCAGATTAGGCTGCAGGGGCAAGAACGCGCCCGAATCGATATCAGGCGTGTGGAAGGAGAAGTTAAAGCGGTTCTAGGATTGTGGACGCAAGTGTTTGTTGCGTGATGGGTGGTACTGCCGTGAGTAACATAAGCACCAAGTCTAGGCTACTGTCTCACATAGCAGTGTGTAAGAGCGAGGGGCGCTTGCGGCGAACATGATATTTCACGTCCAGCGCAAACGCATTTGAAACTACCGTTACTTTGTTTTCGGCACCTACTTCGCTGCCATCAACGCCGTGGTGGTATCCAGCATACGGTTAGAAAAGCCCCACTCATTGTCATACCATGAAGTCACTTTCACCAACCGGCCTGAAACCTTGGTTAAAGTTGCATCAAAATTGCTCGATGCCGGGTTGTGGTTGAAATCAACCGATACCAGCGGCTCGGTTTGGTAGGTCAAGATGCCCTTCAAGGCGCCCTCTGCAGCTTCCTTCATAATGGCATTGACTTCATCGACCGTCGTATCACGTGCGGCGATGAATGACAAATCGACGATCGACACATTGATGGTTGGCACCCGGATAGCAAAGCCGTCAAGCTTGCCATTCAATTCAGGCAGCACCAAGCCAACAGCGGCAGCAGCGCCGGTCTTGGTTGGGATCATGCTCATGGTGGCCGAACGGGCACGACGCAAGTCTTCGTGCATGACGTCAGTCAACACCTGGTCATTGGTGTAAGAGTGAACGGTTGTCATCAAGCCGTTAAGCAGGCCGATCTTGTCGTTCAATGGTTTGGCCAGTGGTGCCAGGCAGTTGGTGGTGCATGATGCATTCGAAATGACGGTATCGGAGGCTTTGAGCACATTGTGGTTGACGCCATAGACGATGGTTGCATCTACATCCTTACCACCCGGTGCGGAAATGATGACTTTCTTGGCGCCGCCTTTTAAATGGGCAGAGGCTTTTTCTTTGGTGGTGAAAAAGCCGGTGCATTCCAGCACGACATCGACATTAAGCTCGCCCCATGGAATTTCAGCCGGGTTGCGTTGTGCAAATACGCGGATTTTGTCACCATTGACGACCATAAATTCGCCATCAACTTCAACCGTGCCGGGGAACCGGCCGTGCGCTGTATCGTAACGGGTCAGGTGGGCATTTGATTTTGCATCGCCCAGGTCATTGATTGCCACGATTACGATGTCGTTGGTCTTGCCGCCTTCATAATGGGCGCGAAGGATGTTGCGGCCAATGCGGCCGTAGCCGTTGATTGCTACACGTATGGTCATTTTTCTCTCCAGGTTCAACTAATAAAAAACAGATAACGAGTTACGCGGCCAGCACTTTATCGACAGCGGCAACGACATTCTCGACAGTAAAGCCGAAGTGCTCGAACAATACGCCGGCGGGTGCCGATTCACCGAATGTGTCGATACCCACCACAGCGCCATCGAGCCCCACGTATTTGTGCCAGAAGGCGCTCACACCCGCCTCGACTGCCACCCGCGGCAACGCACGCGGTAACACGTCGGCACGATAGCCGGCATCCTGGCGTTCGAATACATCGGTCGAAGGCATGGAAACGACCCTTACCGGCACATTGCGCGCTGCCAACGATTTTGCGGCCTGCATTGCAAGCTCCACTTCGGAGCCCGTAGCAATCAGGATTGCTTTGGCACCAGGCGCATCGTGCAATACGTAACCGCCACGGGCAATGGCTGCCACTTGTTCGGCGCTACGCTGCTGGAACTGTAAATTTTGCCGGGAAAAAATCAGTGTGCTGGGGCCATTGCGACGCTTGATTGCCTCTTTCCAGGCAATTGCGGATTCGGTGGTGTCACATGGCCGCCAATTGTCGAGGTTAGGAATCAGCCGCAGGCTGGAGATATGCTCAACAGCCTGATGGGTCGGGCCGTCTTCACCCAGGCCGATCGAATCGTGCGTGAAGACGAACAATGAGCGGATTTTCATTAACGCTGCCATACGCAGAGCGTTGCGGCTGTAATCAGAAAACGTCAGGAAGGTGGCGCCAAAAGGCAGATAGCCACCATGCAATGCAACACCATTCATGATGGCGCTCATGCCGAATTCACGCACCCCGTAGTTAATATGGTTACCAGCTTTGTCATGCCGTACCGCAATCGATTCCTTCCAGTTGGTCAGGTTCGATCCGGTCAGGTCAGCGGAACCGCCCAAGAATTCAGGCAGCACACCAGCCAACGCCTGAATCGTATTCTGACTAGCCTTACGTGTGGCTATGGTTTCCTGTTTGTCGATGCAGGCTGCCACGAATGCATCTGCCACGGCATCAAAATTCGCAGGCAACGCGCCGGCCATACGCCGCTCCAGCTCAGCTGCTTCGCGTGGGTATTGTGTGGCATAGGTAGCAAACAGCGTATTCCAGGCTGCATGTGCTTCGGCCCCTGCCTTGCGGGCATCCCACCCGGCGTAGACATCCTCGGGAATTTCAAACGGCGCAGCAGTCCAGCCCAATGCTTCCCGTACAGCGGCAATTTCCTTATCGCCCAACGGGGCGCCGTGCACCTTGTCGGTGCCTTGCATCGCTGGCGAACCCTTGCCGATCACGGTCTTGCAGCAAATCAGGGTCGGCCGTTCAGCGGTTTTTGCGCGGGCAATGGCAGCGTCGATCGCACCGATGTCATGGCCATCGATATCGGCAATCACGTTCCAGCCGTAAGCTTCAAAGCGTTTTGGCGTATCGTCGCCAAACCAGCCCTCGACATGCCCATCGATGGAGATACCGTTGTCGTCGTACAGCACGATTAATTTTGATAACCGCAACACACCGGCCAAAGAACAGGCCTCGTGCGAAATGCCTTCCATCAGGCAACCGTCACCAACGAAGGCATAGGTGTGATGCGCCACCACGTCGAAGCCGGGGCGGTTGAATTCTGCGGCGAGCAATTTTTCAGCAAGCGCCATGCCTACGGCATTGGTCAAGCCCTGCCCAAGCGGCCCGGTACTTGTTTCTACACCCGGCGTGATTTCAGCTTCGGGATGACCCGGCGTTTTCGAATGCAATTGCCGAAATTGACGCAATTGATCCATCGGCAGATCGTAACCGGACAAATGAAGTAATGCGTATTGCAGCATCGAACCATGCCCGTTAGATAATACAAAACGGTCGCGATTGATCCAACGGGGGTCGGCAGGGTCATGCCGGTGGTGGCGCGACCACAGCGCAACAGCAATCTCAGCCATGCCCATTGGCATACCCGGATGGCCGGAATTGGCTTTTTGCACTGCATCCATTGCCAGTGCACGAATCGCATTGGCCATTTTCTGTTGTTCAGGTGCGTTCGGCAGGTAGGATGTCATGTTTAATAATAGGTGAGCGCCGCGTGAAAAGCCCGATATTTTACCAGAGTGCTTCCGGGTGGCTCCCTTCGACCCGAATACTGTAACCGCATGTTTTTTATTGCAAAGGAAACAAAATGCCGCGTTTTTATCTTCAACAGCCGCTCGCCTTGGGCGATGTCGTGGAACTGCCCTCGGCCTTGGCACATCATGTGTTGGTCTTGCGCATGCAAGCTGGTGCATACATCACATTATTTAACGGTGAAGGCGGCGAGTACACGGCAACCGTGCGCAGCATCTCGGGCAAGGCAGTGTCGGTGGAAATCAAGGCATTCTCACCACGTGAAGTTGAATTACCTTACGCAATTACCCTGGCACAGGCTTTGCCGGAAGCTTCCAAGATGGATTGGATCGTGGAAAAGGCTGCCGAACTGGGTGCAGCTGCCGTCCAGCCGCTGGCAGCCCAACGTTGCATAGTGCGGCTTTCAGCCGAGCGCGCAGCAAAGCGGTTGCATCATTGGCAAGCCATTGCCGTTTCTGCGGCCGAGCAGTGCGGGCGCAACAGGATCATGCCAGTCGCATCCGTAATGAGCGTCAATGAGTACGTTGCCCAGCAAGACCTGCATTTACGGCTGCTCCTCAGCCCGGATGCCGACATGACACTGGCGCAATGGGCGCGCCACCAACCGCCGCGTTGTGTGACACTGCTGGTCGGGCCGGAAGGCGGGTTTAATGCAGCTGAACAGGAAAGCGCAGCCGCCCATGGCGTGCTGGCATTAGGGCTGGGCACCAGAATTTTACGTACCGAGACTGCCGGCCTGGCTGCATTGGCGGCGCTCAATGCAATCTGGGGAGAAATGTAGACGAGCCAAGATGTGCGAGGTAAAGCATTTATAATCAAAAGCTTTGCAACGCTTATGCCCTGTATCCTGAATGAAGGTTTTTCGTGGACTTCCCAATGCTGCCTCGCGTGCGCCCTGCGTTCTGGCGATCGGTAATTTCGACGGCCTGCACAGGGGGCATCAAATGCTTTTGTCGCAGCTTGCCGCTGCAGCACGGATAAGGGGAATCAATTCGGCGGTGATGACGTTCGAGCCGCATCCACGAGAATTCTTTGCTTTGCAAAACGGCGATATCAGCCAAGCGCCTGCACGCATTGCCAACCTGCGCGACAAGCTGCAAGCTCTCGCCGGTGCAGGCGTTGATCGCGTGATTGTTGAACGTTTTAATGCGCGTTTTGCAGCGTTATCGCCGAGGGAATTTGTGGAAAAGATTTTGGTGGAAGGCCTGCAGGTGAAGTGGTTGCTGGTCGGGGAAGACTTTGGTTACGGCGCCAACAGGGCTGGCAACACTGACACGTTGGCTGCAGAAGGGGCCGCCCGTGGCTTCGAGGTTGCAACATTGCCGACTGTGCGCGAGGGTGTCGAAAGAATTTCTTCTTCCGTTGTCCGGGAAGCTTTGCATGCCGGTGATTTTTCAAGGGTGGCGCAATTGTTGGGGCGCCCTTATGCGATATCGGGGCATGTGATCCATGGTCGCAAGCTAGGCCGTACGCTTGGTTTTCCAACCATAAACCTGGCGTTACCGCATCGTCGCCCTGCTCTTTCCGGAATCTTTGTCGTGCAGGTGCATGGGCTGGCATCGAAGCCGCTGCCGGGCGTTGCCAGCCTGGGTATCCGGCCTACCGTAGAAGACAGCGGACGAGTATTGCTGGAAACCCATGTTTTTGATTATGCCCAGGATTGCTACGGCAAGCTGGTACAGGTTGAATTTCTCAAGAAATTGCGCGATGAAGAAAAATATGCCGATCTTTCAGCGTTGACTGCGGCAATTGCCGAGGACAGCAAACAGGCACAAAGCTATTTTCAGGGTCGCACTTAGTTTTATTAGATTTTGTAGACACATCACCTAGGTTTTATTTGTAATCAGTCTTTATTTCCCGATCATTGCCGACCACCCATGTCCGACACCAAGCAAAACAAAACTCTAAGCCGTTACCCGGTCAACATGACCGACACGCCGTTTCCCATGCGTGGCGATCTCGCAAAACGTGAACCCGGCTGGGTCGCCGCCTGGCAGGCTAAAAAAGTGTACGAAAAGATTCGCAAGGCATCGGCTAATCGCGAAAAATTCATTTTGCACGACGGCCCGCCCTACGCCAACGGCGACATTCATATCGGCCATGCAGTCAACAAAATCCTGAAAGACATAATCGTCAAGAGCCGCCAGCTGGGTGGTTTCGATGCGCGCTACGTGCCGGGCTGGGATTGCCACGGCATGCCGATTGAAATCCAGATGGAAAAGCAATACGGCAAAAGCCTGCCGATCATGAACGTATTGCAAAAGTCCCGCGCCTATGCCACTGAGCAGATCGCGCGTCAGAAAAAAGATTTCATCCGCTTGGGCGTGCTGGGCGAATGGGATCGACCCTACCTGACAATGGATTTTGCAAACGAAGCCGATGAATTACGCGCACTGGGCAAGCTTCTTGAAAAAGGCTACGTCTATCGAGGCTTGAAGCCGGTGAACTGGTGCTTCGACTGTGGCTCGGCGCTTGCCGAGGCTGAAGTCGAATACCAGGATAAGCGCGACCCGGCTATTGACGTTGGCTTTGCATTCGCCGAGCCGGCAAAAATTGCCACAGCTTTTGGATTGGCAGCACTACCAACCGATCATGGATACTGCGTCATCTGGACAACCACCCCTTGGACGATTCCGGCAAACCAGGCGTTGAATGTTCACCCCGAATATACCTATGCGCTGGTACAGACCCAACGCGCCGGCGTGCCGACGCTGCTGATCCTGGCTGAAGCAATGGTCGAGGGATGCCTCGCGCGCTACGGCCTGGAGGGTAAAGTGATCGCCACTTGCCTGGGCGCAGCGCTGTCGGGGCTGGCATTCCGGCATCCATTGGCGACAACCGACCCAGGCTATGACCGGCTTTCACCAGTGTACCTCGGCGAGTACGTCACGCTCGATACCGGCACCGGGATAGTGCATTCTGCCCCGGCCTACGGCATCGACGATTTCATTTCCTGCAAAGCGCATGACATGAAAGACGACGACATCTTAAAGCCGGTCATGGGTGACGGCCGCTACGCATCGTGGTTGCCATTTTTTGCCGGGCTCACCATTTGGGAAGCGTCCAAGCCAATCTGCGCCAAGCTCGAAGAAACCGGCTCGCTTTTGAAACTGGTGATGTTTGACCACAGCTACATGCATTGCTGGCGCCACAAGACACCAATTATCTACCGCGCCACCTCGCAATGGTTTGCCGGCATGGACGTCACACCTGCCGATGGTGGCCCGACGCTACGGGAAAGCGCTCTACAGGGTGTCGAAGCAACGCAGTTTTACCCGGCCTGGGGCAAGGCGCGCTTGCACGGCATGATCGCCGGGCGGCCTGATTGGACGTTATCGCGGCAACGTCAATGGGGCGTGCCGATGGCATTTTTTGTGCACAAGGAAACCGGCGAGCTGCATCCACGTACGCCTGAACTCCTCGAAGCAGTCGCCCAGCGCATTGCCGAAGAGGGTATCGAAGCCTGGCATACGCTCGACGCGGCAACGTTGTTGGGTGACGATGCTGCCCATTACCAAAAAAACCAGGATACCCTGGACGTCTGGTTCGATTCCGGCGTAACGCACCAAACGGTGCTGCGCGGCTCCCACGCTGCACAATCACAATTCCCGGCCGATCTTTATTTGGAAGGCTCTGATCAGCATCGCGGCTGGTTCCATTCGTCGCTGTTGACCTCGGCAATGCTCAACGGCTGTGCACCATACAAGGCGCTGCTCACGCACGGGTTCGTCGTCGATGGTGACGGCAAAAAAATGTCTAAGTCCAAGGGCAATGTCGTCGCACCGCAAAAAGTGTCGGATTCGCTTGGTGCAGAAATCTTGCGACTATGGGTTGCGTCCACTGATTATTCCGGTGAGCTGTCAATTTCAGATGAAATCCTGAAACGCGTGACGGAAGCGTATCGCCGTATCCGCAACACCGTACGCTTTCTGCTGGCCAACACGTCCGACTTTAATATTGCTACAGACGCGGTGCCGATTGCCGAGTTGCTTGAAATTGACCGCTACGCGATTGCCCACATGAAGCAGGTACAAGCCGATATTCTGCAACGCTATACTGACTACGAATTCCACCCGGTGATGTCAACGCTGCAGATGTATTGTTCGGAAGACCTGGGAGGCTTCTACCTGGATATCCTCAAAGACCGGCTCTATACTTGCGGCGTCACTTCCCTACCCCGCCGTGCTGCGCAAACGGCTATTTGGCATATCACCCAGTCGTTGCTGCGGGTAATGGCGCCGATCTTGTCGTTTACCGCTGAAGAAGCCTGGGCCTTGTTTGCCAGCCCGGAAGCACTAGCGGCTAGCGATGGCACGATCTTTACGCAGCTTTACCACGCGCTGCCAGAAATTGATGATGGCGCAGCGTTGATTACAAAATTTGCCGTGTTACGCAGCGTGCGAGCAGGAGTATCCAAGCAACTCGAAGAGGTACGCATCGGCGGCGGGATCGGCTCGTCCTTGCAGGCGCAGGTTTGCATCCATGCCTTCGGTGAGCGTTACACGCATCTTTCCAGCCTGGGCCGGGAGTTAAAAAACTTGCTGATTGTTTCAGAAGCCAACGTTGTAGAGGTCGCCACCGCTGCAGAAGAAACCATTACCGTAACGCCATCTGCGCATGCCAAGTGTGAGCGCTGCTGGCATTACCTGCCGGACGTCGGCACTCATGCCGAGCATCCGGGTCTATGTGGGCGGTGCATGACCAACCTTTTCGGGGCAGGTGAAACCCGTTTCTTTGCATAACACCACACAATAAAAAAATGGTTTCCGACAAATCAACTTATTCATCCGCACCTGCTACCAGCATCAAACCGTGGCTCGGCATCGCCGTCATCCTGATCCTTCTCGATCAGGTGACGAAGATCACCATTTCCAAGGCATTCCTGTACGGGCAGGTGAAAGCGATCACGTCGTTTTTTAATCTGACTCTGGTCTACAACAAAGGGGCAGCATTTAGTTTCTTGGCGAATGAATCTGGGTGGCAGCGATATTTTTTTACCGGCATCGGCTTGCTGGCAGCACTGATCATCATCTTTATGCTTAAACGTCATGCCGGGCAACGCATGTTCTGCACAGCCTTGTCGTTTATTCTTGGCGGCGCCATTGGTAATGTGATCGACCGGCTGCTGTATGGGCATGTGATTGATTTTCTGGATTTTTATATCGGAAAGTGGCATTTCCCAGCGTTTAACGTTGCCGATAGCGCAATCTGCATTGGTGCAGCGCTGTTCATTTTGGATGAATTCCGGCGTGTAGGCCGCTAGCGATGAAAACAGCATCAAAAAATATCGTCCTTGGACTAACCGGCGGCATCGCTTGCTACAAGGCTGCCGAGCTCACGCGAAACATGGTGTCTGCCGAACTGGAAGTCCAAGTGGTGATGACCGCTTCGGCCATGCGTTTTATCACGCCGGTGACGATGCAGGCGCTCTCCGGAAAACCGGTATATGCCGACCAGTGGGATGCGCGCATCGATAACAATATGCCGCATATCAACCTCAGTCGAAATGCCGATGCCATCGTAATCGCGCCATGTGGCGCCGACTTCATGGCAAAGCTGGCGCACGGTGCTTGCGACGATTTGTTGTCGGCATTGTGCATCGCTCGCCCGTTAAATGTGCCGCTACTCATTGCGCCAGCCATGAATGTGGAGATGTGGCAAAACCCGGCAACCCAACGCAATGCTGCACAGCTGCGTGCCGACGGCATCCTGGTATTAGGCCCTGGCAGTGGTGACCAGGCATGCGGAGAAACAGGCATGGGGCGCATGCTTGAACCCGCCCAGCTTCTTGACGAAATTTTTGCAGCGCTGGCACCCAAGCATTTGGCTGGCAAGCGGGTGTTGATCACTGCCGGGCCAACCTATGAGGCCATTGATCCAGTGAGAGGGCTGACTAATCGCTCATCCGGGAAAATGGGATATGCCATGGCACAAGCAGCACGAGAAGCCGGCGCAGAGGTAACGCTGATTTCCGGCCCGACAGCACTTGCCTCACCCACCGGTGTGCATCGTATAGACGTAGCCAGCGCAAGGCAAATGCACGATGCCGTGATGGCAACCGTTACAGGTCAACATCTATTTGTAGCGGTGGCGGCGGTTGCGGATTGGTCTGTTGCCGATACCCGCTTACAAAAAATTAAAAAATCGTCCAATGATGCACCGCCGATATTGCAATTAGTGCCCAATCCAGACATCCTTGCGACCGTTGCAGCCATGGCAGACAAACCTTACTGCGTCGGCTTTGCCGCTGAATCAGAAAATTTGCTGCAAAACGGTGTTGAAAAGCGACTGAAAAAAAATATTCCTTTATTAGTCGGCAATATTGGCCCTGATACATTTGGCCAGGATTGCAACGCACTGATGCTGTTTGATGAACACGGCGTCACGCAGATGCCAACCGCGAAAAAAATTGACCTGGCACGTGCATTGATTGCCCATATTGCACAGCGCTTGCCAGTTGCCTGAGACTTGCCATGATCACCATCGACCTAAAAATTCTTGATGCCCGTTTGCACGGTCAGATACCAGCCTACGCCACCCCCGGCAGTGCGGGCCTGGATTTGCGCGCCTGCACAGATACGCCGCTAGTGATTGCAGCAGGTGAAACGCAACTGATCCCGACTGGCATTGCCATCCACATCGGAGACCCGGCTTATGCTGCAATGATCTTGCCACGTAGCGGGCTAGGCCATAAAAACGGCATTGTGCTGGGCAATCTGGTCGGCTTGATCGATTCAGATTATCAGGGCCAGCTGATGATTTCCACCTGGAATCGGAGCAGCACTGCCTTTACCTTGCAGCCGATGGAGCGCCTGGCGCAGTTGGTGATCGTGCCGGTGATGCAGGCAAACTTTAATGTAGTCGATGATTTTAATGCCACCCTCCGCGGAATAAGCGGTTTTGGCAGCACAGGAAAACACTGATGAGCAACCCAACTTTACCTAGTCAATTTCGCCTTGCTACGGTCGCCATCATGGCTGCTGCGGTATTCATCGCTGGTTGCGCGACCAGGCAGGCACCATCTGCCACGCCCACCGCGCCCATTGCGGCATCAGAAATGCTGCCCCAGATCGACACACCTGAACAGGTTGCGCTCAAAGCGCGCCTCGCCCTGCAAGACCGGTTATATCGTGTCGCAGCGCCGCTGTTGGTCAACAACACCGAGCTGTGCAAGAACAATGCGCGCAAGCTACTAGGTTTCACAGCCAAGAACAAATATTCTTACGGCACCGAATTTGTCGATGCTGCCGAGCGTAGCTTTGGCCTTGGCGAGCGGTTGCGCATCCTGGCGGTGTTGGGTGGTGGCAGCGCCGCCCAGGCAGGCTTGAAGCCGGGCGACGTACTGCTCAATGTAGAAGACAAACCAATGCCACAAGGCCCGAATGCTGAACGGGTGGCAGCAGCTGTGCTCGGGCCGATGGTCAACAATCGTGCTGCCGTCAGGGTTACGCTGCAACGCGGAAGCGAAATCGTGCCGATCAATGTAGCGCTCACGCCGGCCTGCGCATTCAGCATCGAGCTTGGCAACGCCGACAACGTTAATGCGTATACGGATGGCCCACGCATTATGGTGACCCGCGGGATGATGAACGTTGCCCGTAGCGATACCGAACTGGCGTATGTAATAGCTCGCGAGATGGCACATGCGGCACTTGGCCACCCCGGCAAGTTACGCATGAGCGCAACATTGGGCAGCATTATTGACAACCTGATCAAGGTTCGGCCTGATTTAAGCGTCATGGGTGGCACTTCTGGCGTCAAGCCATTCACGCAAGAGGTGGATGCGGCGGCCGATACATTGTCGTTATATTTCCTGGCCCGTGCTGGCTATGATTTCGACGGCGCACCACGCTATTGGCAACGGCTCGCTACGCAGTATCCAGCCTCTGTGCTCAACGGCTATACGGCAATTCATCCTTCCACCGCTTACCGCTTAGGCGTTATGCAGCAGGTCATTGCAGACATCCAATCGAAGAAAACGGAAAATCAGAGATTGATGCCTTGAGGAAAATACAGAAGTAAGTTGAAAGCAGGTAGCAATAAATAGGCATTCCGAAGTTGTAAAGTAATGCCAATTTGATAACGCTTACTTTAAGGTAGTGCCAATTACACCAGCAGCAGGTACCCTTTTCTATTGACAGCTGCCCAGATGTCGCCAGTGGCATCTGAACAACCCCCAGCATCTTTAACATCACCAGTACCGCCGAACCAGCCGCATGCGCGCGGTCAATTGCGTAGCAATATTGGGATTAGTGCACGGCGGCGAAGACTTCTTAGCTGGCAAACAAAAGCGTCCCATGGCTAGACCACTTCAGCAAAGTGAAGTTATTGCCAAAGAGAAAAAATCATTGGGAGCTGTTTTGCCTGGGGAAGTGCCGAAGCTACAAAAATAACCGTTGCTAGTAAAGCCATGCACACGACGTGGGGTGAGCGCGCTTTGGCGGATAAACTTATCGCGTCATTAAGCACATTAGCTTGGCCCTTCAACATCCGAATTTTTTAAGCCGGTTTGCTGCGGCTACAACCATTATTTAAATGGCTTATTCACCGCTCGCACATCAAGCAACCGTACTTGAATCGCTGGCTTTGAGTATGCCTACGCAGCCGCAGCACCGACAAGTCGATTTATTGACCGATATAGTGAACCGTGTCGCTGTATTGCCAGCCGATAAACGAGGCTCGGTATTAATCGCAGTTTCAAAAAAGTTACGTAACTATTTAGCATACCTTGCGAGTAACCAAGCAATTTGCAATACAGTCGCCATGGATGAGGTGCCTGATCTATCACGGGCTTTGATAGAGTAAAAGGATGCTCTTTTTGGCGGAGTCAATCGTCTGTCGGCACAGGTGACGGCACTGTCAGTCCACGTGATGGAACTCAAAGCCAGGCAGAACAAGAATAGCCACAACTCCAGCAAACCGCCCAGCACCGATGGCCTGACAAAGAAGACACGGTCGTTACGTGAGGCCTTCGGTAAAAATTAATGCTTTACCGCTACGCCAATCCCATGACCAGAAGGTACAAAAATATTCACAATATGAACAATTCTTTAGGCTTACTGCCGCGCCTGCCGGTAGTGTTTAGGTTTACTGGTTCGCTATGACGCTCGCATATGAATCACCCGCTCAATTTCACTACGCTGTAACGACGGCGCAAACTGCAAAATAAATTCTACAGCGTAAGAGCGCAAATAAGCGCCGCGCCTCACTGCCAGGCGCGTGACATTCGATGCAAACAAATGCCCGGCCTTGATAGGATGTAATGGTTGCGGCCGTTGCGCCTCCAGCGCCATCGATGCAACAATGCCAACGCCCAAGCCCAGTGTGACATATTGCTGGATCACATCTGAATCCATTGCAGTCAATACAATATCGGGCGTTAAGCCAGCCGCTTGAAATGCTGCATCAATATGGCTACGTCCGGTAAAGCCAACATCGTAGGTAATCAGTGGCCAAGCCGCTAGATCTTCCAAGCTCGGGGCCTCGACGCTGCACAATGGATGCCCTTGCGGCACGACGATCACGTGCTGCCATTCATAACAAGGAAATGAAATCAAGTCTTCAAATTGGCTAAGCCCCTCTGTGGCAATCCCCACATCTGCTTTGCCCGACAACACCCACTCCGCAATATGTTCCGGCGAACTTTGCTGAAGCGCGATTCGCACATCCGGAAAAGCTGCACGAAATGTTTGCACAACTTTAGGCAACACATATCTAGCCTGGGTATGGGTGGTAGCAACAGTGAGCGTGCCAGTGCGTTTTCCGGCGAATTCGAGGCTGGCTTGCTGGAGGTTTTCCGCTTCCAATAAAAGTCGATCAACGATTGTCAGAATGCCTTTGCCGGGTTCAGTCAGCCCGGTAAGGCGCTTGCCATTGCGCTCAAATATTTCAACACCCAGCTCATCTTCGAGTTCCCTTATCTGGCGAGAAACACCGGGCTGCGAAGTAAACAATACATTGGCTACTTCGGTTAAATTAAAGCCGCAACGCGCAGCTTCACGGATTGAGCGTAGTTGCTGAAAATTCATGCCGTTGCCCTAGGCGTGTCACCGACAAATACCCGCAAGCGCTTGGGCCGTAGTATTAACCGGTCACCATTTTGAAGTTGTAGCTCTCCAAATCGTTCATTAGGAATCACGCTTTCAATTAAGCTGCCATCATCTTCACGACGCAACTCCATTTGCGCCAGTGGCCCGATTGCATGCGCATGTTGCAACGTGACGATGATGCCTTGTGCGCCATCGGTGTAACGCTCAATATCGAAATCATGCGGACGTACGTAACCAATACCAGTTTCATCTTGCGCTGCTGCATGGTCCGGCGCATCCATTTCCAGGCCACCCACCTCCAGCACACCCTCATGCACGCGGCCATGAAACAAATTAACGTTGCCTAAGAAGCCATACACAAATGGTGACGCCGGATGTTCGTACACTTCTTCTGGTGTACCGATTTGCTCGACTTTGCCTTTATTCATCAGCACGATCTGATCAGCCACCTCAAGCGCCTCTTCCTGATCGTGCGTCACAAAGATACTGGTTACTTTGAGCTCGTCGTGTAGACGACGCAACCAGCGACGCAATTCTTTGCGCACCTTGGCATCCAAGGCACCAAATGGCTCGTCAAGCAGCAGCACGCGCGGCTCAACTGCCAAGGCACGGGCTAAAGCAATACGTTGGCGCTGCCCACCTGAGAGTTGTGGCGGATAGCGTTTGGCTAGCCAGTCAAGCTGAACCAATTCCAATAACGTCATCACTTTTTTATGAATCACAGCATCGGAGGGGCGTGTAGCGCGCGGTTTTACTCTTAAACCAAATGCCACGTTTTCGAACACGGTCATGTGTTTGAACAATGCGTAATGCTGAAATACAAAACCCACATTGCGCTCTCGCACGTGGCGTGCTGAGGCATCTTCGCCGTCTAAAATAACCTGCCCGCTATCAGGATGTTCCAGTCCTGCGATGACACGTAATAGTGTTGTCTTGCCGCAGCCGGAAGGGCCAAGCAAGGCTGTTAATTCCCCTTGAGGAAATTTTAGCGAAACATCATCAAGTGCGGCGAACTGACCGAAATGCTTGCTGATGTGATGAACTTCGATGGCCATGCTTAAACTCCTTCAATACCTTTACCGTGCCGACAGCAGGCTTGTAAAAACAAGCCATCTATCTCACTTTGGATTTTTTGCTGCTAAAGGCCGCGCCAACTCTGCTTCGGTGCTCAAATCATCCCGATGGAGTTCATCATGAGCGCGCCATTCAATAAATGATTTCAGACCTAAAGTTGCCAATGCAAGCAAAGCCAGCAAAGAAGCTACCGCGAATGCAGCTGTGAAGTTATATTCGTTGTAAAGAATTTCAACCTGCAGCGGCACGGTATTGGTTTCGCCACGTATATGCCCAGACACGACCGAGACGGCACCAAATTCGCCCATTGCCCTTGCGTTACAGAGAATGACGCCATAGAGCAATCCCCACTTGATATTGGGTAGAGTTACGTGCCAAAAAGTCTTCCAACCAGAGGCGCCCAGCACTAAAGCAGCCTCTTCTTCTTCACTACCTTGCGCTTGCATTAGCGGAATTAATTCACGCGCGACAAATGGAAAGGTTACAAACATCGTTGCCAGCACAATGCCGGGTACGGCAAAAAGGATCTTAATATCATGCGCCTGCAGCCATGGCCCAAACCAGCCTTGCGCACCGAACAGCAAGACATAAATCAAGCCGGAGATGACGGGCGAAACCGAGAAAGGCAAATCAATTAACGTCAGGAGAAAATTCTTTCCAAAAAACTCGAATTTTGCAATGGTCCATGCGGCTGCCACGCCAAACACAAGATTAAACGGAACAGCAATCGCAGCCGTGAGCAATGTTAGCCGGATGGCCGACAATGCATCCTCCTCAACCACCGCCGCGAGATAAACTTCCCAACCCTTCTTTAAAGCTTCGGCAAATACCGCTGCCAGCGGCATGAACAGGAACAATGTCAGGAAGCCAAACGCCACGGTGATTAATAAGCACCTGACCCAAAACGGCTCCGATGTTGCCTGGGGCCGGCTTGCAGGCACGGCACTCATTGGTTCGCTCCCCGGCCACGGTTGCGGCTCCACGCTTGCAAAGCGTTAATGGTTAGCAGCATTAGAAACGACACCATCAGCATCACCACGGCAATGGCCGTTGCGCCCTGATAATCGTACTGTTCCAGCTTGGTGATGATGAACAATGGCGTGATCTCGGAAACCATGGGCATATTCCCTGCAATAAAAATCACCGAGCCATATTCGCCGGTAGCACGCGCAAAAGCCAGTGCAAAACCAGTGAGCAACGCAGGTGCCACGGCTGGAAACACAACGCGTATGAATGTCTGCAAACGGGAAGCGCCAAGGCTTGCGGCGGCCTCTTCGAGTTCACGCTCCACATCTTCAAGCACCGGCTGCACCGTACGCACCACAAACGGCAACCCAATGAAGATCAGCGCAACGACAACACCAACCGGCGTGAATGCCACCTTGATACCAAGCGGCTCAAGATAACGCCCAAACCAGCCGTTCGAGGAATAAAGTGCAGTGAGTGCAATACCAGCAACTGCTGTTGGCAGAGCGAATGGCAAATCCACCAGCGCATCGATGATTTTCTTGCCGGGAAATGGATAGCGCACCAATACCCAGGCCACGATTCCGCCAAACACGACATTGATTGACGCAGCAATGAGCGCTGCGCCAAAAGTGAGCCGATAGGACGCCATGACCCGATCTGACGTGACAGCTGAAACGAATGCTTCCCACGTCATGGTAAACGTCGTCAGAAAGATCGACGCGAGCGGGATCAAGACGATCAGGCATAGATAAAACAGGGTGAAACCTAAAGACAACCGGAATCCCGGCATTACCCGGGAGGGGCTGGCTGAACGCTTCGCGGGCAAAGGGTTTGCAAGGGTGGAAGCGGCGGACATTGACTTTCTTTATTACAGAGTGGGGTAAAAGTGCGCAATAATTACACTGTCCTGTTATAAAACAAACGAATGAATTCGCATGTTCTTAGAACGGTTTGGCATAAAGCGCCCTTTTCCTGTTTTTTCTCCGCCTTATCTTGCACTCGGCTGATAGATTTGATCAAACGTGCCGCCATCGGAAAAATGTGTTTGCTGTGCTTTGGTCCACCCGCCAAATACATCATTGACGGTAAATAACGTTACCTTCGGAAACTGCGCGGCGTATTTCTTTGCTTCTTTTTCTACAGTAGGCCGATAATAATTCTTTGCAATGATTTCCTGGCCGGCACTGGTATAGAGAAATTGCAGATACGCTTCGGCAGCCTTACGGGTGTTGCGTTTGTCGACCACCTTGTCAACGACTGCCACCGGTGGTTCAGTCAAAATGGACAACTTCGGCGCAACGATCTCAACCTTGTCTGGGCCTAATTCCTTGATTGCCAGAAGCGCTTCATTTTCCCAGGCAATCAAAACGTCCCCAATGCCGCGCTCCACGAATGTCGTCGTTGCACCTCGTGCACCGGAGTCAAGCACCGGCACATTCTTGAATAGCTTGCTGACAAAATCCTTGGCGGTGGCATCGGTTCCACCGGGTTGTTTCAAGGCATGGCCCCATGCTGCCAAATAATTCCACCGTGCGCCGCCGGAGGTTTTAGGGTTAGGGGTAATGACGGCAATGCCCGGACGCGTCAAATCGTTCCAGTCTTTGATGGCTTTTGGGTTGCCTTTACGGACCAGAAAAACAATTGTCGATGAGTAAGGCGTGCTGTTCTGCGGCAGCTTTTGCGCCCAGTTTGCCGCCAGCAAGCCACGCCGCGCCATTTCGTCGATGTCGTAAGCCAGCGCCAAGGTAACGATATCGGCCTCCAGCCCATCGATCACGGTGCGGGCCTGCTTGCCTGATCCACCGTGCGACTGGCGAATTTTTAACTCGGCGCCAGTCTGCGCTTTCCATTGGGCGCCAAATGCCTTGTTGATGTCTTGGTAAAGCTCACGCGTTGGGTCGTAGGAGACATTGAGCAAAGTGCTGGCTGGCGTCTGCGCCGCTACGGGCGCGGAAATAATAAAAGCGCTTAAACCTATTCCCTGCACAATGAGCGAGAAGGTTGCGATTCGCAAAAGATTGAGTGGTGTTTTTCTTGTAGCCATGGCGAACTCCGGGAGCAGGTTAATTAGCAGATAGCTTAGTCAGAAAAATTTAAGCGGATAACTTAAGCTGGTTGCAAGACTACTTGGACTTGGATGAAAATCGAACGAATCCTTTTGTTGTTGGATATGCAGTTATTGCATATACCGGCTAGTACAAGTGGGGGGATAATATGGCAAAAATTTTTACCCCATCATGCAAAGGATTTCATGCCAACGATCGCCATTTCTCGCATTGTCCTGCGGGGCGCGCACTTTATGTTGCTGCTGCTAGCAACCTTTGCAGCCAGCTTTTCCTCATCAGTCCAAGCCGCCGACCTCAAGATTGGCCTGGCAGCCGATATTTCGTCTATAGATCCGCACTACCTCAATATCGGCCCCAACATCGCCCTCTCCTCCCATTTGTTCGACGCGCTGGTCAATGTGAATGCGAAAGGCCAGTTGGTACCCGGGCTTGCAGTGTCGTGGCGCGCTGTAGATCCTATAACCTGGGAATTCAAGTTGCGCCCTGGAGTCAGTTTTCACGATGGCACACCGTTGACGGCCGAAGATGTGGTGTTTTCTCTGGAGAGGCCAGGCACGCTGGCCGCAAGCCCGGGGCCTTTCACCACCTATACCAAACAAATAGTCGGCAAAAAAATCGTCGATCCGTCGACCTTGCACTTGAAAACGGCCAAGCCTTATGGTGCGCTACCTTTGGACATGTCGACGATCTTCATTGTGTCGAAAAAAGCAGCACTTAAGGCAACCACCGACGAATTCAATAATGGGCAGGCAGCAATCGGCACCGGCCCATTCAAGTTTGTGCGCTTTCAACGCGGCGATCGGGTGGAACTGGCACGCAACCCAAGCTATTGGGGCGACAAAGTAGTTTGGGATAAGGTAACGCTGCGCATTATCACCAGTAGCGCACCCCGCATGGCCGCGTTGCTAGCTGGTGATGTCGATGTAATTGAGTCGGTGCCCACTACAGACATTGCCAATCTAAAACGCAACGCCGCTTTTTCTCTGGCGCAAACCGTATCCTGGCGCACAATTTTCTGGACACTTGATCAGTCCGACCGGCCCTCGCCTTTTATTACCGATGCGGCCGGTAAACCGTTGCCGAAAAATCCGCTGCGCGATCCCCGCGTTAGGCTAGCTATTTCACAATCGATTAATCGCACCGCACTGGTTGCCCGCACAATGGAGGGACTGGCCCAGCCTGCTTCCAATTTAGTTGCACCAGGCATTTTTGGCTATAACGCCGCATTAAAAGCCCAAACCTACAACCCGGAGGGCGCTAAAAAACTGCTTGCTGAGGCCGGGTATCCAAACGGGTTTAACATCACCCTACATGGCCCCAACAACCGCTACATCAATGACGAACAAGTAATTCAGACCATGGCGCAGTTTCTCAGCCGGGTTGGTATCCGCGCCAAGGTGACGACGATGCCTTTGGCAGTTTATTTTGGACGTGCCAGGGCGGGTGAATTCAGCATGGCATTGCTTGGCTGGGGCACCTTGGCAGGCGATTTTGGCTTGCGCACGCTGGTCGGCACACCCGATGCTGCAACCGGCTGGGGTTCATGGAATTGGGGAAAATACAGTAATCCTGCAGCCGATCTCTTAGTTAGCCGGGCGCTAGCCTCAGTTGATGCCAATACGCGTGAAGCCTTGGCCCGAGATGCCGCGCAATTGGTTATGCAAGACAACGCCATCATCCCAATGCACCATCAAGTTGCTTCCTGGGCGATGCGCAAAGGGATTCAAACAACCCCTCGTGTTGACGAATTTACATTTGCTCACCAGTTTAAGGCGGAATAACAACATATCGTTGCAAAATTGCAGCAGGAACAGTGACAAGGTACGTTATATTAATAACGTTACCCCAGCGAAATTTTTTACGATTTTTTTCACCCCTGCTACCGACCATGTGCCAGCTATTAGGAATGCATTGCAACACCCCTGCTGCAATCAGTTTTTCGTTTGAAGGCTTTACGGCGCGTGGTGGGCGCACCGATGAACATAAAGATGGCTGGGGCATCTCCTTCTACGACGAAAGCGGATGCCGCCTGTTTACTGACCATCTGTCTTCCGTCAACTCACCAGTGGCCGAACTAGTCAGGCGTAATCCAATAAAATCTAGAAACATCATTGCGCATATTCGCAAAGCAACCCAGGGCCCGGTGGTATTAGAGAACAGTCATCCCTTTATGCGCCGGCTTTGGGGCCAGGACTGGACATTTGCACATAATGGCGACCTGAAAAATTTCCATCCATCCGACGCCAGTGCGTTTCGTCCGGCAGGTGAAACAGATAGTGAACGCGCTTTTTGCTACATGATGAACAGGTTGCATCAGCGCTTTGCCGACGTGCGCGTCACGCCCTGCTTGCCGGAACTGTTTGAGGCAATTAATGATCTGGCGCGTGAAATCGAGCAGCACGGCGTATTTAATTTCATGCTTTCCAATGGCGACGTACTCTTCGCACATTGCTCAACGAACCTGCATTATGTCGAACGGGCTTATCCATTTTCCAGAGCACAACTAATTGATTGCGACCTTTCCATTGATTTTAGTCAGCACAATCATCGGGATGACCGCATGACTGTCATTGCCACTAAACCGCTAACGTCCAACGAAATCTGGGTGCCATTTCATTCTGGCGAGCTAAAAATGTTTGCCGAAGGTCGCATCGGCGCCCAGGCGTTACGACGCCTGCCTTCGTCTATCGTAACTGAAGCATCTATCTTGCCGGCTTCGGCTTGATGTCTGCGATTTCTAGCCTAATTTTCTTGCTCTAACACATTCTTTTCAGCAAGCGTTGCAATCACGACACTTACTGTATCTTTGTGCGCTCAAAATCTTTCATAAACGCTGATACTCGGTAATATATTGAGTAGGTGCAAGGATTTGTGGTTCCTCCAACTTGAGCATGGACAAGCACAGGACAAAATGCTGAAAATCTTTGACGATAAAAAGAAGCGCATATTTCCGCATTACGCATCGCGCAAATGTCGGGCCGCCGGTTTTATCCTTGCACTGACATCTGCCACGACGGTACAGGCTTTAGAATTCGGCGCGATGCAGGCAGTCTCGGGATTAGGGCAGCCGCTGCACGCAACCGTGGCAATCATTGGTGCCAGAGCGTCTGTACAGATGGGGACATGCTTCACATCCCACGTCACCTCTACGACCGGCACTCCGATGGCCGCTGTCGAAATTACGATTATGTCAGCCTACAACGGAGCATTGCTGCGTTTATCTACGTCTGAGCGTATTGCCGAACCCGCAGTCACGTTGGTTGTTGAAAGCCACTGTGGCTATAACATTCGCCGTGAGTTTGCCTTGTTGCTCGATCCACCGAACTCGCAGTTATCGGTACCTGCAGGCATGACGCTGACAATTAGCACCCTTGCCCTTCCAGGACCTACTCCCACGACGCGACGTGGCCCACGTGAAGAGGACCGGTTGCGACGCTTTATCGCAGCCAGGCAAGCCAAACAAGCGAGCTTGCCTACCAATGCGCCCATTCGTCAAAACGCCTTATATTTAACAACACCTATTGCAGCCTCCATAACATCACGCTTGGAAAGGCCGCGCGAAACCGGTGCCGGCAATGTGCAGACGGTGCAGACCAACCAAGCACCGCAGATGACCAATTTGCGTCTCACTCTTGCCGACCGCATTATGGTGCGCAATCTACCACCGCTAGCTATTACGCAGGCACAGCTGCAACCGCCTCAACCAGCCTCGGCAATCACTATTGGGCGTACTGAAAAGCGCAATCGGAAAATCCTGACGTTCCTCGGCGGCGTGCTGGTGCTTGGACTCGGCCTGATAATTTATTTGCGGACGCGGCCAGTTTTTCGTAAGCAGCCGCCGCTTGACTGGCGCTGGGAGGAAGATGAAAAAATTGCTTCAGTCACTACGGCATCGGCCACGCCTACTACGCCTGCCGCTCTACCGGCTGCAATCCCCGTTTCTGCATCGGTTTCTGCTTCGGTATCTGTTGCCATTCCACCTGCACTGATGCTAGACCCGATGGTGATAGGTCCGATCCATCGCTATGATTCAGCGCCTGTTTATTCCCCCCCCATGATCGTTATGCCTGATGCCTTTAGCTCAATGAAAAGCAAAGCGACGCCGAAACTGTCGGTGCCGGAGGATTTGCAGTTTCCGGAGTTGCCGGTTACGCCAAATGCACTCGAAGCAATTTCAGATGTCATGGAAGAAGCCGAATTCTGGATATCGCTGAAGGACCCGCAGCGTGCAGTGCAGGTGCTGGAGCCGTATGCAAGCGCGAATCAGTCGGGAGGGCCTTTGCCATGGTTATATCTGTTTGATTTATACCTGGAAATGGCGAACCGCAGCAAATATGATGCGCTTCGGGAAAGCTTTCACCATATTTTTAATGCCCGGATTTTGACGTGGGACGATCAAATTCGTGCCGACAGCACCTTGCAAGAACATAGTATTGAAGACGTGCCGCATTTGCAGGCAAAAATTACGTCTATGTGGCATGGCAAGGAAATCATTGTTTATTTGGAAGGGCTGCTCATTGATGACCGGTATGGCACTCGCGCCGGATTCTCCCTACCCGTATTCCACGAGATCATGTTTCTTATCGCGCTGGCCCGTGCAATACACGCCGAAGAGGGCATTGAAAAGTCGGTGCCCGAGGCATACAGCTGGACAATCGCCGGGTAGACGGTGACACTGCAACGCCTGAATTAATTACGTAGTGCCGATGCTACAAGCGGCCACAATATGACTACCCAAGTTGCCAGCGCAAGGAAAAAGCTCAGGAACACTGCAGCGCTAGCAAAATCTTTTGCATTCTTTGAAAGAGGGTTGCGTTCGAGCGATACGCGATCGACTGCCGCTTCAATTGCAGAATTTAGCAATTCGACAATCAGCACCTGCAGGAAAACTGCAATTAGCACAAGCTTGTGCATCGCTGGCAACGGCAATACTGAGGCAATTGCGATGGCGATGATCAATACTGTTAGCTCTTGGCGAAAAGCATGTTCGAAGCGCCATGCAGTCTTTAAACCTGCAGCAGAATAACCGACCGCATTAATAATGCGTCTGATGCCACTTTTGCTTTTGAAATGGCTCATTGGTTGTGACGGGTCATTCATGCGAAATGCAGCCTGTAGAATTAAGAGGGTTTAAGCCGGAATTCTATCAGCCCGAATTTTTCTTTTATAGTCAGCATCATATGAAGATTCGCTATCTGGTTGTGACACACTCATGAAAAACCTGCTAACGCCTGATTCCAATAAAACGGCTATCCAGGTAATAGAACGCATGACATCATTGCTTGATGTGTTGGCTCGGCACCCAGATCCAGTGAGTTTGAAAGAGCTGGCGCACCTCACTTGCCTGCACCCTTCTACGGCCCACCGCATTCTTAATGACATGGTTTTAAAAAGGCTTGTCGAGCGTTCTGAACCAGGCGCCTACCGTTTAGGAATGCGTTTGCTTGAATTAGGCAATATCGTTAAAAGCCGGCTCAACGTCCGTGAGGCAGCCCTGGGTTTGATGCGAAGCTTGTATCGACAGACATTTCAAACAATTAACCTTTCGGTTCGTCAGGGCGATGAAATTGTGTATATCGACCGTGCCTTTTCTGAGCGCTCGGGCATGCAGGTCGTTCGAGCTGTTGGCGGACGAGCCCCGTTGCATCTGACATCAACCGGCAAGTTATTCCTCTCAGTCGACGACCCTGCAACAGTATGCGCGTACGCTGCGCGCACCGGCTTGGCTGGACACAACCGCAATTCTATTACTAACTTAGCAAAACTGGAGCAAGACCTGGATCATGTGCGCCTCCGAGGCTATGCACGTGACAATGAAGAACTGGAATTAGGCGTGCGCTGCATGGCAGCCGGTATTTATGACGATGGCGGAAAACTCGTTGCAGGTCTATCGATTTCCGCACCCGCAGACCGGCTGCAGGAGGCATGGCTAAACGATCTGATAGAAACTGCCAATCGGATTTCTGTTGCACTAGGCGGTAGCCAGGCCCAGGCGTCAATCGATCAGACAAAGCAAATAATCAAATAATTAACGCACCGGGGCGCTGACAGTTTGTAAAGTAGGCTGCTGGCTAGCGCCCGGCTTTAATGCTTCAAGCCATTTACGGATACGTCCGGCATCTGCCAAGCGTGCCTGTTTGCCTTTGGAGTCAAGAAACACCATCACAATCGGGCGGCCATCAATTTTTGCCAGCATCACCAGACACCGCCCTGCTTCGCTGATATAACCGGTTTTCTGTAGCCCGATTTCCCATCCGGGATTGGCTACTAAATGGTTAGAATTTGCGTATTGCAAAGACCGACGGCCAGTCTCGACAATATATTTGGAATCTGTTGAAAACTCACGCAGTATCGGATACGCATAGGCAGCGATCACGAGCTTGGCGAGATCCTGAGCACTTGCCACATTTTGGCTCGACAGCCCTGTCGGTTCAACATAGCGGGTATCGGTCATGCCTAAAGCACGCGCTTTGGCATTCATGGCGACAACGAAGGCCGGCAAGCCCCCTGGATAATTTCGGCCCAGCGCCGATGCAGCGCGGTTTTCAGAACTCATAAGCGCAATATGCAGCATATTGGTACGGCTTAGCTGTGAGCCAACCGACAACCGTGACGAGGTATGCTTTTCCTGGTCGATGTCATCTTCAGTGACTTCCAGGATTTCATCCATGTTTTGTCTGGCTTCAACAACCACCAATGCTGTCATGAGTTTTGTAATAGATGCAATTGGTAATGCAACCTTGGCATTTTTTTCAAATAAAATTCTTGCAGTAGATTGATCCAATACAAACGCAACACTGGATTTCAGCTCCAGCGGGTCTAGCGTCATGTTTAAGCCTGCTTGATCCCCAGCGCTTAACACAGGCGGCACGACTGGAATAACCGGTGTGGAAAACACGCGCTGATTAATGGTCGAACGCCTGCTTGACGCTATTTCACTGTGCTGACCCGAGCGCGAGCGATTATCGATCTTCAAGCTAGGAAAATAAGGTGCTGCTGTCTGCCGACGCTTTGCAGCAATTGGTTTTGCAGCAACTGTCTTACCCGCGCGTTTTGACGCTGCAGTGCGCCTGGCAAGTACCGGCGACTTTGCCACTTTTGATTTTTTTGCAACCTTGGCTGATTTAGCCGGTTTGCCCGACTTGGCAGGCGTTGCAGCATGCACCGAGACAAACATACACAGTGTGAGTAGCGCACAGCAAAAGGCGCCAAACCTAGATTTTGCCATCGACGACTCCTGCATACGTGCTTAGATTACCTTGCAGTGTAGCAAAACGAGAAAATTTCGCAAGAAAATTAGGTGCTTACGGTTGAATGTTCATTTCGCTTCTACGATGCAGCGTGTTGGCCCTTTTTCACCGAATTGTCTTTAAGCCAATCAACAAATTAATACTGCATTATTTTTTAACGACAAATGCTACGCCAAGAACAGCGAGCACCATACCGGCAATACCAACACTGCTAAATATTTCGCCAAACATGACCCACGCAATAAGGGCTGTCGTAGGAGGCGTCAGATACAACAAGCTTGTTACGCTTGTGGCAGCATTTTGCCGGATGAGCGCAAAAAGTAGAAAGACAGCACCGATCGATAGCACAAAAATTGCCCACATCAGTGCGCCAATAAAACGCGGTGTCCACATCACGGTTGAAAGCATGCCGTCAAAACCTTCATAGACCATGGCTAGCGGTAGCATCACCGCGGCTGAGGCAATATATTGGATCAAAGTACCGCTACGCAGATCAAAATGGGCGCAGCGGTGTTTTTGGTAAAGCGTGCCGACCGTAATAGCCAGCAAACCTAATATTGCCAAGCCGATGCTGCTGTACGACAAACCGACCATATTGATTTTGTTTGATACCACCAGCGCCACGCCACTCAAACCGAACAATAATCCCACCCACTGTCGTGGCCGCACCTTTTCGCCGATCAACGGCGCGGCGAAAGCCGTCAACACCGGTTGCATGCCTGCGATCAGTGCTGCCAGACCAGCCGGCATGCCCAGCTTGATTGCACACCAGACTCCTCCGACGTAGCCCGCATGCAGCAAGACGCCCGCCATGGCAATATCGAGCACGCGCCCATGTGGCCAGGGTGCGCGCATTAGTAGCACCAATGGTAGAAGTACCAGCGCTACACCAGTGAAACGCAGGACCAAGAAAGTAAGCGGTGGAGCATACGGCAAACCAAATTTTGCAACAATAAAGCCGGTACTCCAAAGCAGCACGAAAACGAACGGCATCGCCACCAATAACCAGCGCATTGTTGGGTCGGGCAATGTCGTTAAGATTTTCATGCAAAATCCCGATTGCAACTATTTGCGGCAGGCTCGCGCAGATTGACTTGCAAACCATGCGCGTGCTGCGCGGCGATACGAATTGTTTGCGCGTGTATAGCCACCGTTTCTTCAATATTTTTTCCATAGCCGCCGCCCATTGTGACAGCTACTGGAAGCCCATGTCGGCTGGCGGTTCCAAAGACCAGTGCATCGCGCTCTGCCAGCCCTTTCATGGTTAGCTTCAAGCGCCCAAGGCGATCGTTTTCATGGGAATCAGCACCGGATAGATAAATGATCAATTGCGGTGCAAATTGAGAAATAATCATTTGTAGAGCACCGTCAAGGGCAGGCAAATAGACCTCATCTCCAGCGCCATCGGGCAACCCGATATCGAGATCGCTGTAGGCTTTAACAAAGGGGTAATTATTTTCACCGTGCATTGAGAACGTAAAAATAGACTCGTCATTTGCCAGGATCGACGCAGTGCCATTACCTTGATGAACGTCCAGATCGATAATCGCCACTTTTTGGACGCGACGTTCAGCCTGCATCAGCCGTGCTGCAACCGCGCCGTCGTTGAAAACACAAAATCCTTCCCCACGATCCGCATGTGCATGATGGGTGCCTCCAGCTAAATTGATTGCCACGCCTGCTTTTAAAGCTGCCCGACAGGCGGCAATTGTTGCGCCTGTCGCACGCCGTGAACGTTCCACCATCAGCTTTGACCAGGGGAAACCAATCTCTTTCTCACTAGCGGGCGAAAGTTCGCCCCGCGTAATTTGTGCGACGTAGCGAGGGTCGTGCGCCAAAGCCAGAACGCCATCGGTCGTACTGGGGGCCTCATGCAACACTAGTCCTGGAATTTTTTCGACCAAATCTCGCAACATACGATATTTTTGCATTGGGAACCGATGTCCTTCTGGCAACGGCAAGACAAAATGATCACTATAAAATGCGTTCAAAAGAGGCAAACAGGGAAAAACACGAGCATAAAAGCATCCCCTAGCATCGAGCGGCACATTAGAAAAAGATTCTTGACAATAATAAAGCATCCCGAGGACAATCGCCCGCTGTGCCGCACAAAACCGTGAAGTATCAAGCGAATGCACTTTTGTTGCACACTTGTTGCACCTTAGCTTTAATTAACAATCATAATCAGGAGCCACACCATGTTTTCATTACCAGAAGAATTTTCGGCAGCTACAAAAAACCATTTCGAAGCCCAATTGGCAATGATTTCAACGCTGACTAACAAAGCGTTCGAAAGTATCGAGAAGCTAGTCGATCTTAATATGAATGTAGTGAAGGCTTCGTTGGAAGAATCGACGATTGCTGCTCAAAAGTTAATGGCAGTCAAAAATCCTCAAGAACTCATGGCATTTAGCTCAAACCAAGCTCAGCCCGGCGCCGAAAAAGCCATGGCATATAGCCGCCATCTCGCAACAATTGCATCGACTACTCAGGCAGAATTTACCAAGACAGCGGAGGCCCAGATTGCTGAAACCAACCGCAAGATGTTGGAATTAATTGAGCAGGTTACGAAGAATGCACCCGCTGGGTCCGAGCAAATGGTCGCAATGATGAAATCTGCAATGGGCAATGCCAATGCTGGTTACGAGCAATTGACGAAGACCACCAAGCAGGCAGTGGCGACGATTGAGACGAACTTAAATAATGCAGTGACACAGTTCTCTCGCACAGCCGAGAAAGTAAACGCTGAAGCAAAAAAATAAATTCTTTAACGTAGCCAAAAAAAGCCTGCTAATTCCGCAGGCTTTTTTTATACAGCGAGATTACCGTACGATTTAACGATAGACATGCTCGCCGCGGTGAGCCTTCCACTGCTCTTCTAAATACTGCGCATCGTCTGTTGAACGTGGCTTGACACCCATCAAAATGCCACCGTTCTTGATACCATTCTCGTAATGCGCGACGCGCTCTTCCGGAATACCCCAACCGATCAATGCGCCCAGCAAACCGCCTGTAACGCCACCAGCTCCTGCGCCAGCTAATGCTGCTGCAAGCGGGCCAGCAACAACTAACCCTAAGCCAGGTACAACGATCGATGTACCTACTGCAGCGATCGCCGCAGCAATTGCGCCGATGGTGCCGCCGATTGCGCCACCAATGCCTGCGCCCTCTGCTGCTTTACTACCTAGCTCAGTCTCAGCTGACGAATCACCCGAGAAATGTTGCTTGCGTGTCTCGTCCGACATTACCAGGTTCACATCTTTTTTATCGTAGCCACGCTCTGATAAAGAATTGTAGGCCCTCTCGGCACTGTCACGGTCTTTAAAGAGACCGGTCAGCATGCCGGAATTGTCTCCCGCGTAGGATGATGAACCTGTGGACTCTGTTGTGCTTCTGCCGTCGACATTGCTGCCAACAATCCTGGGTTCAGCGCCAACTACGGTGTTGGTACGAATAGTGTCGTTGTGGTTCATGATGGACTCCTTCATGGTTATACAAAAAGTGGGGCAAGTCGTGACGACAACTCAAATGCTACAGCGCCAAATAAACTGACACTCATGTCGAATTGTTCATGACAGTGACCGCAGAATAGACCGGCTGCTTCGAGGACGCTATAGGACATAAACGCGTCGACTTGTAGGATTATGGGAAAGGCGTGGCAGTGTATGTAGCGCCCATCGTATCAAGCGAGGCGAGCATATGAGAAAAGGCTAACTTCACTTGTTCCGGCTCGCCTTTCATACCCAACTCTATGTGACGTTTGGTAGTGGTATCACCTACGTTGGGCAAGCTAAATATTTTGACCTGGTGAAAGGTTGATTCAATCGTTTCCATCAAAGGCGTTAGAGCCGATTCTGCAATTTCGTACACCAATACAGATTTCTCCACCTGAGCATTCTGGTGAAAAAGATGCGTGTAATGGGTGTCGAGCACCGCCTCGATCATGGGCCAAGCCATGACGGGAAATCCTGGAACGAAGTAATGGCGCCCCGTGCTGTTGTTGCCTGCATGACTGATCGAAAAACCCGGGATTTTGTTAAACGGGTTATCGATGATGTCTGCACCGGCAGGAAACTCTCCCATTTTCAAACGTTGCAAGTTATCAGGCGCCTGCAGATCCGGCACGACGCCCTCTTGCACGGCTGTCTCGCTTATGCGCGCCTGGATCTTTATTTTTGCTTCCGGATGGAGCACCAGCGGCACTCCGGCAGCTGCTGCCGCGCATTGGCGGGTATGGTCGTCTGGTGTAGCCCCGATTCCGCCACAGCAAAACACGATATCTTGCGTTGTGAGGGTACGTGCCAAGGTGGCGGTGATCAACGTTGGATCGTCGCCCAGATACTGCGCCCAAGCCAGCTGCAGGCCACGTGCCTGCAACAACGCCACTACTTTTGAAAAATGCCCATCTTTGCGCTTACCTGAAAGGATTTCGTCGCCGATGATGATTAATCCGAATGTCATGATTTGTCCGCAGGGTGAATCGTGTGGGAGCCTATTGTAAACAGTCGCTGTTGCGCTAACGCTTCAAGGCAATAATATTGAAACCATAGGCCGCTAAAAACAAATATCGCGACATAAAGCCAGATCGCGCCGGCAGCCAATAACGGCAAAATAACGATTGAAAGCGCCCCACCTATCCACAAAAAAGTTGGGAGAGTGCCTAATGCACCGGCGATTGCGCCAATCGTTAACAATGGCCAGCGGTGGTCATGCATTAACCGTTTTCGCTCCTCCAGATCGGCATGCCCTGCGAGGCAATCGTAGGCCATTACGCGGTACGTCAACCAACCCCAAAGTACTGGATGCAATAAGAACGTAAAGGGCGGCAAAAATGATAACGGCAGGGTAACGACCCATAACAACAGTGCAATGAGACAAGAAGTTACCGAGATCCAAATCGTGCCTCGAAAACTGCCCCCATATTTTTTTATCAAATCGGGGTATTGCTTTTGTGCCACATGCTTGGTGATGGTAGGCACTGCCAGCGTGCCGACGAACACCAAAGCAACCAAAATCATGATGGGCAACAATAACCACATCGCCAGCATCGACATGATTGCCGCTTTGATTGCGCCGGTGCCAAACCATCCAAAAAATGCTTCGACGAATGGTAGCGAATAAAGATGATTGGAAATTTCGCCTATCCAATCGTTGAGAGGTTTAAGGCCAAACCACAGCACCGCTGCGATTAGAAGCAGCGACAACACAAAAGGCACAATTGTCAGTAGCAACATTCGTGGATGCAGTTGTGAAACTAATGCCCGACCAAATGCGGTAACAACTGCGGGCAGCCCTGCTACAATCGATATCAATTTAATCACTCCGAAAGAAGATTACATGGCAACCGTAATGACAGCATCCGGCCTTGAATACGACGATAAAATTGTTGGCGACGGACAAGAAGCCAAAATGGGCGACCACGTTACTGTGCATTACACAGGCTGGCTACGCAATGCCGATGGCAGCGCCGGCAAAAAATTTGATTCCAGCAAAGACCGTAACGAGCCGTTTGAATTTCCATTGGGGGCGGGCCATGTTATCAAGGGTTGGGATCAGGGCGTCCAAGGCATGAAAATCGGAGGTTCACGCACATTGATTATCCCTGCAGCGTTGGGCTATGGCGCACGAGGTGCTGGCGGTGCCATTCCCCCAAATGCCACGCTGATTTTCGATGTTGAGTTACTAGCAATTTAATTCAGCAAATTTGGCGGTCTCTGGCCTGACAATGCCGCTATCAAATTAGTGGCAGTGCAGCTCGCCATGGCCCGCCGCGTTGGCTCGCTGGCACTGGCAATGTGCGGTGTCAGTACAACGTTCGACAATTGCAGGAATTCCTGATTAAAAGTTGGCTCGTTTTCGAATACATCGAGCCCTGCAGCCGCAATCGATTGCGACCGCAATGCACAAATTAATGCCTGATCGTCAACGATTCCCCCGCGTGCGATATTGACTAATGTCGCAGTCGGCTTCATCAAGGCTAGTTCGCGGGCGCCAATTGTGTGATGTGACTGCGATGAATAGGGCAGCACTAGCATGAGATGGTCTGCCGTACGCAGCAGTGCATCCTTGTCAACATAGAGTGCATTATTTGCGTAAGCCTCTTGCTCAGGCAGCAAACGGGAGCGGTTATGGTAAATCACCCGCATATCAAAACCAATAGAACGGCGCGCAATGGCCTGCCCGATCCGGCCCATGCCGATAATACCCAGAGTCGAACCATGTAGATCGGCACCTAACATGGAATCGTAACGCCATTTTTCCCACTTCCCTGCACGTAGCCAATGTTCTGATTCAGTTACCCTACGGGCGGCTGCCATCAGCAACGCCCAGCCAAAGTCAGCGGTGGTTTCATTGAGCACATCAGGTGTATTTGTCACCATGATGCCTGCTGCGCTCGCCGCCTCAACATCGATGTTATTGAATCCGACGGCCATGTTGCAGATTGCCTTCAGTTCGGGCATCAACGCGATGGTAGAGGCATTGATACGTTCGCTGCTGGTAATGAAAATGCCTTGCTTGCCGCGAATTTTCTGGATTAGTTCGTCCTCCGTGAAAATGCGGTCTTCCTGATTTGAATCAACCTCAAATGTGTTGCGCAAACGTGCAACAACGTCCGGAAACGTTGCCCGGGCTACAAGAATTTTAGGACGCATGGGAGAAAATCTCCTAAGTGTTCGACAACTGAAAAGGAAATTTGCTTATTTAGAAACTGTATGAAGGGCAGGTTTGTCCGGAATACCGTTTTGCCTTAAAATACAAGGCTTTGCCGTCATACGTATTGCATTGCACGCATTGCATCTTAATGCACCAAGCTTTGACGATAGATTTACACGCTAAACATAGTTAGGACTGTTATGACCCACGTTGTGACCGAATCCTGCATCCGCTGCCGTTACACTGATTGCGTTGATGTATGCCCGGTAGACTGTTTCCGTGAGGGACCGAATTTTCTGTCAATCGACCCTGACGAATGCATTGACTGTGCAGTGTGCGTTGCCGAGTGCCCTGTCAATGCAATTTATGCAGAAGAAGATGTGCCCGCGGACCAACAAGACTTTATCAAGCTTAACATCGAGTTGTCACGCAATTGGCCCTCTATTACCAAAACCAAAGCTGCTCTGGCAGACGCCGATCAGTGGAAAGATGTTACTGAAAAGCGGCAACTTTTGGTGCGCTGATTGCGAAAACTTTAACTCCATTATCTAGGAACACCAACGACGTATGACTACCAGCATTACCACTGCTACCGCAACGATTGAGACAGATGCCGTCATTGTCGGCGCAGGCCCAGTTGGCCTGTTCCAAGTGTTCGAACTTGGCCTGTTAGAAATCAAAGCGCATGTTATTGATTCGCTCAGCAGCGTCGGCGGGCAATGCGTCGAGCTGTACCCAGATAAACCGATTTACGATATTCCTGCGGTTCCAGTATGTACGGGGCAAGAACTTACCGATAATCTGCTTAAACAGATTGAGCCTTTTGGTCCGATCTTCCATTTGAACCAGGAAGTGGCGTTGGTGCAACGACGAGATGACGGTCGATTTGACCTTGAGACGTCTACCGGGACGCGATTTGTCACCAAGACGATTTTTATTGCGGCTGGTGTCGGTTCATTTCAGCCGCGCACTATCAAGGTCGAGGGAATTGAACAGTTCGACAACACACAACTGTTTTATCGTGTGAAAGATCCGCTGCAATTTCATGGCAAAAATCTGGTGATTTGCGGCGGCGGCGATTCTGCTTTGGATTGGGCGCTGAATCTAGTGGGCAAGGCAGAGTCGGTTGTGGTGCTGCATCGTCGTGATGAGTTCCGGGCTGCACCAGCATCAGTTGCAAAAATGAAACAACTTTGTGACGATTATGAAATGCAGTCTTTGGTCGGTCAAGTCACTGGATTTGAAACTTCTTCCGATGGCAGGCTGTCTCAGATAAAGGTTACCGCAGCTGACGGCGTGACTCGCCGTATGCCGCTTGATCATTTGCTGGTATTTTTTGGGTTATCGCCAAAGCTAGGGCCTATTGCTGATTGGGGCCTGGAGATAGAACGCAAACAATTGAAAGTAGGCACGGAGAAATTTGAGACGAACGTGCCAGGAATTTTTGCGGTCGGCGACATTAACACCTACCCGGGTAAAAAGAAGCTCATCCTCTCAGGTTTTCATGAGGCAGCTTTAGCGGCATTCGGCGCGGCACCGTATATTTTCCCCGACAAAAAGATTCATATGCAATACACAACGACGTCGCCAAAGTTACACAAGATTCTCGGCGTTGAAAGCCCGGTTTTTGACTGATTGTTGCAGAGAGATCCACGAGAAGACGATAAAAAGCCCTGAAATAACAGGGCTTTTTTCTTTTGAAGCAATGCGTCAGAGGATCAATTTTTACCAACGACAAGTACGAACCCAAAATAAAATAAGCTAATTATTAGTGCTTTAAAGCATCTTTATTTGTTATAAAGACGATAGAGGCAGATTACATCAGATTTTGAAAACACTATTTTATTGCCTTAATTTTGGCAACACTTACTAACTAGGAATCACACTTCCCACGTGTTTTCTTCATAGAGGCCAGTATGCTTTACAAACTACATGAATTTAACCGTTCGTTTCTTGGCCCACTCACTTACTGGGCGGAAGCCTCGGCGAAGATGTTTACGAATCCAATTTCGCCGCTTGCACATTTGCCGTTTGCACAACGTATTGCTGCCGGTTACGAGCTGTTCTATCGCTTGGGTAAAGAATACGAAAAGCCGACATTTGACATCACCACCGTGGAAAGCGGTGGCAAGACTATTGGTATTGTCGAGGAAGTCAAACTACGCAAGCCATTTTGTAGCCTGATTCATTTTCGAAAAGACCTCAGCCCAAAAGCATTTACGGCGTTGAAGCAACCAACCGTGCTGCTCGTGGCACCACTGTCGGGGCATTATGCAACCCTGTTGCGCGATACAGTACGCAGCTTGTTACAAGACCATGATGTGTTTATTACCGATTGGACAGATGCGCGAATGGTGCCGTTAACTGAAGGCCCCTTCCATTTGCATGACTACATTTACTACATCCAGGATTTCATTCGAACACTTGGCAAAAATGTACATGTGATTTCAGTGTGCCAGCCAACAGTGCCGGTACTCGCGGCGATCTCCTTGATGGCAAGCGCCAACGATACGCAGATGCCCAAATCCATGACGATGATGGGTGGGCCGATCGATCCCCGCAAATCACCGACGGCTGTCAATAACCTGGCGGTTGAAAAACCTTTTTCATGGTTTGAAAGCAAAGTGATTTACAGCGTACCGCCGGATTACCCTGGCGCCGGCAGGCGGGTTTATCCGGGCTTCCTGCAGCATGCAGGTTTTGTAACGATGAACCCAAGCCGGCATGCACAAAGTCATTGGGATTTTTATATGCATTTGCGAGAAGGCGACAATGCTTCCGCCGAAGAACATCGTAAATTTTATGATGAATACAACGCTGTTCTCGACATGCCTGCCGAGTATTATCTCGATACGATCAAAACGGTGTTTCAAGAATTTCGGTTGCCTGCCGGCACATGGGAAGTGGAAGGCAAGCTGGTACGCCCTGCCGATATCAAGGCTGTCGCCTTGTTCACCATTGAAGGAGAACTCGACGATATTTCCGGTTCAGGCCAGACGCAGGCAGCGCAGGATTTGTGTTCGTCGATCCCTGACGCCATGAAGCAGCATTTCACTGCGCCCCAGTGTGGGCATTATGGGATTTTCGCCGGCCGTCGATGGCGCGAAACGATTTGTCCAAAAATCACGGCATTCATACAGGCACACCAGTAAACGGTTTTTATTTGAAGCATGATCGTGTTCGTACCATAATCATGCTTTTAAGGTTTATATTTCACCGTGCAGCCAGTTGCCAGCAAACCTCCGACCGATCCGGTCATTTCCACAAAACCAAAAACATTGGCACAACAAGTGGAAGACCTGTTGCCCCAGACCCAATGCACAAAATGTGGGTTTAACGGTTGCCGGCCGTATGCACAAGCGATCGCAGCAGGCGATGCCTCGATCAACCAGTGCCCCCCGGGTGGGCATGAAGGCATTGTGCGCCTTGCCAATCTACTGGGCCAACCGATCATTGCGCTAAACCCTGCCAACGGGCAAGAACGGCCACGGCCGCTTGCACGAATTGACGAAGCGCGTTGTATCGGGTGTACCTTGTGTATTCAGGCATGTCCAGTCGATGCAATTTTGGGGGCAGCCAAGCAAATGCACGTCGTGTTGCCGCAGCTATGCACCGGCTGCGATCTATGTGTAGCGCCCTGCCCGGTGGATTGTATCGATATGATTACCGTCACGTCTGGCAAAACCGGTTGGGATGCATGGTCGCAGGCACAGGCAGACGATGCACGTGCGCGTCATGATTTCCGCACGGAGCGCTTGCACCAAGAGCGTGAAGCACACGATGCCCGTCTGGCAGCAAAGACTTTGGCTGCTCTAACAACAACAGACCAGGCTGAGCGTGCGCGCAAGCAAGCCATCATTGCAGCGGCTATCGAACGCACAAAGCAACAAAGCGGCGATGCACCATCGGCACAATCGTCAAAAGGCAAGCCATGAATGCCGGAAAACGGCATGAGATATTCACTCGGCTGCATGCGGCCAACCCGCACCCGACCACAGAACTGGAATACGCCAGCCCTTTCGAGTTATTGATTTCGGTCATTCTCTCGGCACAGGCAACCGATGTTTCGGTCAACAAAGCCACCAAGCGCCTGTACGCCATTGCCAACACGCCTGCAGCGATACATGCCCTGGGTGTGGAGGGGTTGACCCCTCACATTCAAAGTATCGGCTTGTATCGCAACAAGGCAAAAAATATCATCGAAACCTGCCGCATCCTACTCTCTGAACACGGTGGTGAAGTGCCCCACAACCGCGAGTTTCTTGAAGCTCTGCCCGGTGTTGGAAGAAAAACTGCCAATGTGGTGCTGAATACGGCTTTTGGTGAACCAACCATTGCTGTGGATACCCATATTTTTCGGGTATCCAATCGCATCGGGCTTGCGCCAGGAAAGACAGTTGATGCAGTCGAACAAAAACTGCTAAAGACAACGCCGGTTCAATTCCGCCACGATGCCCACCACTGGCTGATCCTGCATGGACGCTACACCTGCGTGGCACGTTCACCCAAATGCTGGAACTGCATGCTGCTAGATCTGTGTGAGTACCGGGGAAAGACGCCGATACCGGTGAAGGCGGTGTAACGTATTCCAGTGGCCAGCCAGCCAGCGCGCCGACTGTCAGCACTGCGGGACTGCAAGGTCTACAATCAAGGGTAGCCAGTCCGGCCAATGGCCAAAACACTTTAGCTCGATTGCTTCCCCATCATGTTTACCCCTTCTCAAGATGACGTGCGCCGCTTCTTCTGCGAAACCTTCCGCAAACAGGAGGCGCGTGAAATCCTGACGCCGATTGAGGCAGTTGCCCGTGATTGGGTTGTGCAACATCCGGAATATGCTTTGGCGTTTGCTGATATCGAGATGGCACTAGCCAAGCGTTACCTAGTGGAAGATGGAATAGAAAACCCGTTTCTGCATTTATCGATGCATCTGTCGATTGCCGAGCAAATTTCCATCGACCAGCCACCCGGCATCCGTGCAGCATGCCAGGGATTGGCACACCGCTTGAATTCAGAGCATGCAGCGCATCACCAGATCATGGAATGCTTGGGCGAGATGGTTTGGCAATCGCAGCGCAGTGGACTGCCGCCAGATGGGGCGGCTTATCTTGAATGTGTGCGCAAACGCTAACTCGCCCATAAATTTTGGTAGTGCCCATGCGGATCATAATCCTGGGCTTGCTTGGCGAGATTAAAGCGCCGGGTGCCACGCGGATCCGTTCCGCGCCCGGCGAGATATAGCCAGTTGCCCTGATTGCTATAGACATCGTAGTCAAGCAGCTGGGATTCGAACCAGGCTGCTCCAGCACGCCAATCCTCACCCAAATCGTGGATCAGATAGCTCGCGGCATTCTGGCGCATGCGGTTGGAAAGATAACCGGTGGCAGCCAATTCACGCATGCCAGCATCAACAAAAGGCTGCCCGGTACGGCCTTCGCACCAGCGAGCGAATCCTTTGGGATTGTGGGTCGGCGCTGGGGCATCTTGCAAGCCGCGCCCCCGATACAATTTTCTGCCGTACTTCAAATGCAGAAAGCGAAAATAATCCCGCCACAGCAACTCAAACCAGAGCCAGTAAGTGCTGTCGTTGGCGCCGCGCTTTTCTTCGCACGCTTTTAACGCCGCATAAGCCAACCGCGGTGACAACGCGCCGGTAGCCAGCCAAGGCGAAAACTTGCTGGAATAGTCTGTGCCAGTCAGACCGTTGCGGGTGATCTTGTAAGTCTGTGCCAGGCCTTTGTCAAAATAGGCGTGCACATGCGCGGCCGCCGCTGTCTCACCACCGGCGAATGCAGCTTGCCAATAGGGAAATGATGAACGTGTGTCGTGCGGAGAGTCACCGGTTTCATCCGGCCTCTGCCGGTCTGCCGGCATGCACAGTGGCAGGGCTGACGCAGGCATTGGCGGAACGAGTGCTGGCACGGGTAGCGGCGCACTTGGCAAAACGTCGGCCTTTTCAACTGCATGCCGGAGTGCGGTGAACACATCTGGCATGCGTTCCACAGCAAACGGCAGTTCGGAGGGATTTAAAAGACTCGACTGCCAGTGCGACACCACCTTTAATCCGGTTGCTTCAAGCGCAGCCACATCGGCTTGCTCCTCTGGTGCAGCAACCTCTTCACAATACACCGTTGACACACCTAACTGTTGCGCTAACGCCGAGAGAACTGTTGCCGGCGCACCGACCAGCTCGACCAAATCGCTGCCCCGCGCCCGCAGTTGCGCACGCAGATCGGTAAGGGTTGCCGCAAGCCAGGCACGGCGGTGATTAGCCACCCGTGCCCAACCCCAAGGCGTCAACTCATCCGCTGCGGGATCATGACAATACACTGGCACAAGCTCGCGGGAGCCTTCACATGCAGCAAAGAATGCGGCGTTGTCACTCAGCCGTAAATCTTGACGAAACCAGTAGATCAAGGTGGTCATGCGTTAATTTTGATGATCAGCTGGTTGGCTGATCGCAGATTATGGTTGTCGGGTGCCGTGTGTACGCCTGCCAGACTTGCTGCAGATTTTTTAGATAGAACGAGGAGGCAAACCTTGAGCCATTCAACCAAATATATAAGACTGGAGTATGTTCGGCCGAACAGAAACCGCTTATTTTTTCACCACCAGTGTGCCCGGCAGACTGTGAAGATAAGCGGCGATATTGCGTACATCATCGCGTGACAACATTTTTGCCTGGGCCGTCATGATTGCATTGCCACGACCGTTGGCACCGTCCGCGCCGCGCTGGTAACCAATTAGCGCATGCATCAGATAATCCTGGTGTTGGCCAGCCAGCTTTGGATAACTCGGATCAATCGGACTGTTGTAGTCGGCACCGTGGCAGGCAGCACAGTTATATTTTGCGGCGGCGGCCTTGCCAGCCTCTATATTGCCGGCTGCGTGGGCTTGCAGTGAAACAAAGCCAAGCGCAAGGCTTGATGCTAGTAATAATCTTTTCATAAATGGGCTCTTATTTTTGCTGCGAATAATAGGCCGCCAGATTAGCCATGTCCTGGTCGCTCAGACTGCCGGCGATACCACGCATCGACGGATGCTTGCGCTCGCCTTTCTGGTAAGCCTTTAAAGCGTTTTCAATATACTTTGCCGACTGCCCGCCGATTTTGGGTACTTGATAGACTTCCGGAAAACTTGCTTTGTAGCCAGGGATGTTGTGACATCCCACACACATCGCAACCTGCGAGGCGTTGGGCGGCCCGACCTTGTCAGCAGCGGCAATGGTGCCGCTCGCGCCTGCAATACCGGACAGCAGGATGACTGTGATAAGTTTTTTCATAATGGCTGACAAACGTAAGAGCTGAAATAGGAATACATGGAACGCAAGCGCGCTGCCGGGTTTGCACCCAAACCTCCCTGATTTTACCGCAATAACACCTGTAGGTCCATGTAGGCACGCTTCAAGTGCCGGACTTGGACTGATCTTCCGTCCCAGGTTTTGTTACAGGTTTTGTGGCAGCGTTTGGCGAAGGTTTTGTCGCAGCCTCGGGCGAAGTATTGGCATTAAAGCGCCCCTCCGGAAAAAGGAATGCGTGCGGGGAGGCGGTAAAACGGCGCAGCATAGAACGAAACACCAACCGCCGAACCCTTGCCGGCACATCGCGCGCGCGCAACGCCAGGGTGAGCGAACACGCAAATGCCACGCCGACGTTCAAAAGGCCGATAATAAAAATCCCGGCCGCTGCCAGCCAGAATTCAGGAGTCATGAACGCCTGCAAGCCAAGCGTCATCACTGCCTCCGTCACGGTGGCAGTCGACAGTGTCACGTGCCTGACATCTAGTGGCAGGCCAAAAAACTGTGCGATCACCGGCGTCATGCCAAGTAAAGTGCCAAGCGAAACATTTCCCACCAAACTGGCAAGATGATTTTCGATCCAAGCAGCACAACGGGCAGCACGCGCTGCACCCATTGCATGCACCAGGCGCCGATGATAAGACAATGCTTCTCTTAAACGCCGCAAGGCGAACCAATTGTCGGCAAACCCCGCTGCCAAGCTGGCCAGCCACAACAGTACGCCGGTAAATGCTGCCAATAGCGGAGTGGGGCCAAGGATCGATAACGCCTGCAAGCTCGCCTGTGCCTGACGTGTATCGAGCAACGGCTCGTTAGTGGCCGACAGCACTGCCAGGCATATTAGCGCCATGGTTGGAATGACTGCAAACAGGTTGCCGAACACGGCAGCTGCCTGGGAGCGTAGCAACCAGGCTACTTCCAGCATTAGTGCACGCAGGCCCTCAACCGTGTCGAGAGCCCCCATTTTCGATGCCAGTGCCGGCGCGGTTACTGCCGGCTGCTTTGTGGCAAGTACCCCGCCAAAAGCTGTCATGGTGATAAAACTGATTGAATAATTCAGCGACGCAAATACGCCTTCAAAAAATCTTGCCAGGCCGGCGCCAGCAATCAGGTTTTTCATTAAGGCCGTGAAGGCTGTAAAAAAGCCGCCGATACATGCCGCAAAAAACATCGCTCGGTACTCACTACGATCACGGGCGATGTAGTGCTCGCCGTGGTCGGCATTGCGCTCCACCATCTTGCGTGCCAGCAACGCAAAATTATGCTCGATCAACCCGCGCACAGACCGCCGGTAATGGTGGGCGCTGATCAAATCGACCAGCAGCGCTTGTGCCAGTGCCGTATCTTCACTGGTGTGTTGTGCAGCCCGTAAATCGATGAGCCTGGACATGCGGGAGAGCTGCGCACGCATGCGTTCGAGGTGATATACCAAGCCCACCGAGACGCCATATTCATCAAGATGTGCGTAGATTTGGTCGGTTTGTGCCTGGCAGCGTGCAATCTGCATGCGGACGCCCTGCATAACTTCTTGCTCACCTCGCGGGTTTTCAAGGCAACGCTCTACCTCGTGGCGCAACACCATGAATGGCATTGCCTGCAACGCGACTTTCGGCTCCAAACGTTGACGAAATGCGGGCGCAATGCCGACTGCAGCAATGACTGTTGCAAGATAAAGCAATGCCTCATCAATTTGTTGCAGGTAAGCATAAGAAATTGTTTCATCAGCACATAAACGCCAAAGCTGTAACAGTGCATCCCCCTCCAAATGGAGCAGCCACTGCGCATCAGCCGGATCCGGGAACATTGCTGTAAATAATGTAGATAGGTCATGCAATGCCGGAGGACGGGGAAACACCAGGCGTACCAGCCGCTCCATAAGTTCGCTGAAAAAAGCGGGCTCGCGTGGCAATCCGGTACCTGCAAACAACTCAGGCCCGAGAGACTCCCGCAGCGTTTTTTGTATCGTCGCCTGCACCACACGTCGAATTTCGGGATTGGCTTCAAGCCATTCGAGCAGAAATTGCGCCCTTTCACGACGCATCCATTCCATCACGTCGATCATCCAATTAGCACGCTCATGCCACGAAGCAGACGCATTGGCGCGTCGCAGCAACTGCTCCAACTGTTGCGCATGCATGAGATTCTGATGGCCTGGCAACCCGGATCCACGTCGGAATCGGCGCCAGATCGCCATGAGTCTGAGGGTGGAAATTTTCATGTTTTTCCAGATTAGCTATTTAGCCTGGCTGCATTTTGCAGCACGGCTAGAAATTAATTGACTCGCTTATACTCTTTTTTATTTTCCAATTTGGAAAAACCTTTAACCAATTTTTTTCATTAGAATGCACACACTCCAGGTGAGCGCAGCCTACAAGCTTAGCATCACCCCTGCAAATATTCGTCTCCGTATGATCGACCTTAAAGCGCATGGCAACCAAAAAAGCACCACAATCTGACTACAGCGAATCATCGATTCGCGTCTTGAAGGGCTTGGAGCCGGTTAAACAACGTCCGGGCATGTATACCCGCACTGAAAACCCGCTTCATATCATTCAAGAGGTGATTGACAACGCCTCTGATGAGGCGTTGGGAGGATTTGCAAAGCAAATCGTGGTGACGCAAAATGCCGACGGCAGTATCAGCGTTGAGGACGATGGGCGCGGTATTCCGGTGGGCATGCACCCTGAAGAAAAAATACCGACGGTTGAAATTGTTTTTACACGGCTCCACGCAGGAGGAAAATTTGATAAAGGCTCGGGCGGTGCTTACTCTTTTTCAGGCGGCCTGCATGGTGTAGGTGTGTCGGTAACCAATGCATTATCTTCGCGCCTTGAAATTACAGTCTGGCGAGAAAATGGCATGCACCAGATGGCCTTCGCTGACGGCGATGTCGTGGAAAAGCTCAAGACCAGGCCAATTGGGCGTGACGAAAAAAAGAGCGGCACCCGCGTAACAGCATGGCCAAACCCCAAGTATTTTGATTCGCCGGCCATTGCCATGCCAGACCTACAGCGCTTGTTGCGCTCCAAAGCCGTGTTGCTGCCTGGCGTAAAAGTATCGCTGGTCACGGCAAAAACCGGCGACGTCCAGACCTGGCAATATGATCAGGGCTTGCGTGGCTACCTTATGGAATCATTGGCACAAACCTCCGGCGTTGAGACGGTTATTCCATTGTTCGAAGGAGAACAATATGCCAGTGCTGATGCAGAGGGCTTTGCAGAGGGCGAAGGCGCGGCATGGGTTGTGGCCTGGACGGAAGATGGCAACGTTGTGCGGGAATCTTACGTCAACCTGATACCGACGTCGGCTGGTGGCACACATGAATCCGGGCTGCGGGATGGTTTGTACGGCGCTGTCAAAGGCTTTGTAGAAATGCATGCGTTGCTGCCCAAAGGCGTAAAGCTGTTGCCAGAAGACGTTTTTGCCAGGGTTTCGTTTGTCTTGTCGGCCAAGGTGTTAGACCCGCAATTTCAGGGCCAGATCAAGGAGCGGCTTAATTCACGCGACGCCGTGCGCCTGGTCTCGACATTTTGCAAGCCCCCTCTCGAACTTTGGCTCAATGAGCATGTCGATTACGGCAGAAAACTTGCTGAACTTGTGATCAAGCAGGCGCAGTCCAGGCTGCGGTCTGCTCAAAAGGTAGAAAAGAAAAAGTCGTCAGGCGTCGCAGTCCTGCCGGGCAAGCTTACTGATTGTGAATCTACTGACACCACGCGCAATGAATTGTTTTTGGTCGAGGGCGACTCCGCTGGCGGCTCGGCAAAAATGGGGCGGGATAAAGAATTTCAAGCGATCTTACCGCTGCGTGGCAAAGTATTAAACTCCTGGGAAACTGAACGTGATCGTTTGTTTGCCAACAATGAGATACATGACATCGCTGTGGCGATCGGCGTCGATCCGCATGGTGTCAACGACAATCCGGACATATCTGGACTTCGTTACGGCCGTATCTGTATCCTCTCGGATGCTGACGTGGATGGCTCCCACATTCAGGTATTGCTGCTGACGCTGTTTTTCAAGCACTTTCCGATATTGATGGCAAAAGGCCATATTTGCGTCGCCCGTCCGCCACTGTTCCGTGTGGATGCGCCGGCACGCGGCAAGAAGCCGGCGCAAAAGATCTATGCACTCGACGATGCGGAGTTGGAAGTGATCCAGGATAAATTACGCAAGGATGGCGTCAAGGAAAACGGCTGGTCAATTTCCCGCTTTAAAGGCCTTGGTGAAATGAATGCAGAACAATTATGGGAAACCACAATGAATCCTGATACCCGCCGCCTGTTGCCGATCTTGCTCGGCACATTCGACCAGGCAGCGTCGGAATCACGATTCACCATGCTTATGGGCAAAGGTGAAGCAGCGTCCCGGCGCGCGTGGATTGAAGAACATGGTAACGAAGCGGAGGCAGATATCTGATGGTTACGTTGTTATCTAAATTATCTAGTGGCTTGATCCGGTATTTTTTTGCCGTATGCCTGCCATTTTGTGTTGGCATCGCTCATGCCGATGTATATGGCTATGTAGATGCCTACGGCACGCTGCATTTTTCCAATACCAAGCTGACGCCGCAACATCGGCTCTACATGCGTGGCAACGAATCATTTAATTCTTCGGATGTGGTTGTGACATCCCGAAAAGCGCGACAACCTGCAGCGTTTGTCGTCTCCACGCCTTTGCCGTCTTTAAGTGCCAGCGCTTCGAAAGTGCGCTATATGACCCAGCACCCTAACCTAAAAAAATATGAGGGCCTGCTCAACCAGGCAGCGATCGAGTTTGGCCTAGAACCCGCCCTGCTCAAAGCAGTCATGGCAGCCGAATCGGGATTCAATCCATTAGCAGTATCGCCCAAAGGCGCAGTTGGCCTGATGCAGCTGATGCCGGCCACGGCCCAGCGATATGGACTCAATGCCGATGCAGAGCGAAGCATCAGCCAGAAGCTGACCGACCCCAGAACGAATATTCGTCTTGGTGCCCGATACCTGCGGGCCCTGACCAATATGTTTCCTGGAAAACCTGAACTCGTTATTGCCTCATATAACGCCGGCGAAGGTGCTGTGCAGAAATACAAGAACACGATTCCACCTTATCGAGAAACCCGAAACTACGTTCAGCAAGTGACACAGTTTTATCACATGTACGTCTCAGGGCTACCGGTGCTGGCTTCAACGCCTGAGGCAAACAACGGCTGGAGTGAGGGACGTCGCCGGGTACAAATGACTATCCCCGGGCGTGCAGACACACCTGCCACGTTGACCAGCGGCAGTGCAGACACTTCCCGACAATCCATAGAATGATTTGCCAGCATCATCTCAGAAAGTTAGTTGACCACGAATGAGCGACCAAGCCAACCTCTTCGACATCTCCCCGGCGGGCGGCGCTGAATCTCTGACCCTGGCAACGTTTGCCGAACGCGCCTATCTGGATTATGCGATCTCGGTCGTTAAAGGTAGAGCGCTGCCAGATGTCTCAGACGGCCAGAAACCGGTGCAGCGGCGAATACTTTACGCAATGAATGAGCTTGGGTTGAGTGCGACGGCAAAGCCCCGCAAATCGGCGGCAGTCGTTGGCGATGTGTTGGGCAAATTGCACCCGCATGGCGACCAGTCGGTGTATGACGCTTTGGTGCGTATGGCGCAAGGTTTTTCCCTGCGCTACCCATTAATCGATGGCCAGGGAAACTTTGGTTCGCGCGATGGTGATGGCGCCGCGGCTATGCGATATACCGAAGCACGCTTGACACCGATCGCCAAATTGCTGCTCGACGAAATCGGCATGGGTACTGTTGATTTCCAACCAAATTATGATGGTTCTACGGAAGAGCCACGATTGCTGCCGGGGCGCCTGCCATTCGTTTTATTGAACGGTGCATCCGGGATTGCCGTAGGTTTGGCAACCGAGATTCCTTCACACAATCTGCACGATGTCGCAAAAGCCGTTGTTGCCATGATTCGCGACCCGAAGCTCACGCACGCGCAGCTTATGGCAATACTGCCTGGGCCAGACTTTCCCGGTGGTGGGCAACTTATTACACCGGCCGCACAGATATCGGAAATATACGAAACCGGGCGCGGCAGCCTGAAAGTCAGGGCCATCTGGAAAATCGAGGAATTGGCACGGGGCCAGTGGCAGGCTGTTGTCACAGAATTGCCGCCGGGGGCGTCGTCACAAAGAATATTGGAAGAGATCGAAGAGATTACCAACCCGAAGGTTCGCCTCGGCAAGAAAGCACTATCGTCTGAACAATTGGCGTTAAAGCAGTCCCTGCTCTCAGTGCTCGATACGGTGCGCGATGAATCCGGGCGCGATGCACCAGTGCGCCTGGTGTTCGAGCCAAAGTCCAAGAACCAGGACCAGACAGCTTTTTGCAACATGCTGTTGGCACATACGTCTCTGGAAAGTAGTGCATCCATTAATCTGGTAATGATCGGTGGCGATGGTCGCCCACGACAAAAGGGCCTCTTAGCGATCTTGAAAGAGTGGATCGATTTCCGGTTTGCCACCGTCACCCGTCGCTCTCACTTCAAGCTGCAAAAGGTCGATGATCGGATTCATATCCTGGAAGGCCGTGAAGCCGTTCTACTCAATATCGACAAGGTCATCAAGATTATTCGCGAGGCAGACGAGCCGAAACCGGCACTGATGACGTTTTTTAATTTATCAGACCGTCAGGCGGAAGATATTCTTGAAATTCGGCTGCGTCAATTAGCGCGGCTTGAAGCAATCAAGATCACGCAAGAACTTACTGAACTGCGTAAAGAGCGCGTAACGCTACAAGACTTGCTTGATAACCCATCTTCCATGAAACGGCTGATCGTGCGGGAAATTGAAGCAGATGAAAAACAGTTTGGCGACAAGCGCCGCACGCTGATCGAAATGGCTGACCGGGCTACGGTTGAGCAAAAGATAATTGATGAGCCAGTCACTGTCGTGATTTCACAGAAAGGTTGGGTACGGGCACGTACCGCGCATGGCCACGATGTAAGCCAGTTTGCCTTCAAGGCGGGCGATGGGCTCTATCGGGCTTTTGAATGCCGCACTGTTGACAACCTTTTGGCGTTTGGCTCGAACGGACGAGTCTATTGCGTCAATGTGGCGCTGTTACCGGGTACGCGAGGCGACGGTGTGCCCGTCACCACACTGGTCGACCTGGCACCCGGTAGCACGATCCTGCATTACTTCGTTGGCGTACCCGACACAATGCTATTCATGGCCTCGTCGGCCGGTTACGGGTTTTCTGTTCGTGCAGGCGACATGGCTAGCCGCGTCAAAGCAGGCAAGGCCTTCATGACCCTTGAACAGGGTGATGTGCCATTACCTCCCCGTGAAATGTCGGCAAAGGCTAGCGCCATTGCCTGCCTCTCAGAAAAAGGCCGGCTATTGATATTTGGTTTGGCAGAATTGAAAACGCTATCAGCCGGTGGCAGGGGCGTCACCTTGATGGAATTGGAGCCAAAAGAAAAACTGTTGGCAGCCCAACCAATCAGCCAGCGCGGTGTAGTCGTCTATGGAAGCGGGCGCGGTGGCAAGGCACAACAGGTTTCCCTATCGGCTGCCGGGCTCGCGCCCCATATTGGCAAGCGCGCGCGCAAGGGCAAGGAATTGGAATCAAAACTAAAAGCGCAGGGTTTGATTGCCAACGACTGATCGATAGAGCCCTTACTCGATTTCGGCGATCAATTCGATTTCCACGCAAGCGCCTGTGGGAATTTGTGCAACGCCAAAAGCCGAGCGCGCATGCTTGCCGCGTTCACCAAACAGTTCAACGAATAATTCGGAAGCGCCATTCGTTACTAAATGGTGTTCGATGTAGTCGGGCGAAGAATTCACCAAGCTCATGACTTTTACAATGCGACGTACGCGCTCAAGGTTGCCGTCGCAGGCAGCTTGCAAGGTTGCCAGCAAATCGATTGCCACGCCGCGCGCCGCAATCTTGCCTTCTTCGGTCGATATATTTTTGCCAAACTGCCCTACCCACGGCGCACCATTCTTTTTTGCAATATGCCCGGAAAGAAACACTGTGTTACCGGTACGTGCGTACATGACATAAGCGGCGGCTGGTGCAGCGACATTTGGCAACGTAATGTTCAGTGCGGCGAGTTTTTCTTGGATAGACATACATACTCCGGTTTGATATTAGCCGGCGATTATCGCAAATCCGCTGCGCTTTGGGCTTGAAATTAAGCTGTGCATCCCAACATCTGTTGCCACGATGTGTGCGTTTGCAATCTATATCGGCCATCACAACCAAACAACCACTTATTTTCGAGGTCAATCATGCTCGTAGCCGAAAAAGAAACCCTGGGCTTCCAGGCGGAAGTGAAACAACTCTTGCAATTGATGATCCATTCCTTGTATTCCAACAAGGAAATATTTTTGCGTGAGTTGATTTCCAATGCATCCGACGCAGCCGACAAACTGCGTTTTGAAGCCATCAACAATGCTGCCTTGTTTGAAAACGACCCGGATTTACAGATTAAGGTTGGCTTTAATAAGGAAGCGCGAACGATCACGATTTCCGATAACGGCATCGGCATGAACCGAAGCGAAGCAATCGAACATCTAGGCACTATCGCAAAATCGGGTACGCGGGAATTTTTTTCCGAACTCTCTGGAGATCAGCAAAAAGATGCGGCCCTAATTGGGCAATTCGGTGTTGGCTTTTACTCAGCTTTTATTGTTGCCGATCGCATTACGGTTGAAACACGCCGTGCGGGCACGCCTGCCCAAGAAGGCGTGCGGTGGGAATCTGAAGGCGCTGGAGATTTTACGGTCGAAGCAATTGACCTGCCCCAGCGTGGCACCAGCATCATCCTGCACCTGCGTGAAGGCGAAGACGAATTCCTTTCTTCGTGGAAGCTCAAGTCAACTATCCGCAAATATTCCGACCACATCTCTCTTCCCATCCTGATGCAAAAGGAAGAGTGGGATGAAGAGAAAAAAGAAACCGTTACACGCGATGCGCTTGAAACAATCAATCAAGCCAGCGCCCTGTGGGCACGCAGCAAAGCCGAGGTGACGCAAGAGCAGTACACCGAATTTTACAAGCATGTCTCCCATGATTTCGAAGCGCCATTAACCTGGACGCACAATCGCGTCGAAGGCCGCAGCGAGTACACCCAACTGCTCTACATCCCTGCCCGTGCGCCGTTCGATTTGTGGGATCGCAACAAGCGCGGCGGGATCAAGCTTTACGTCAAGCGTGTGTTCATCATGGATGATGCCGAGCAACTCATGCCGGTGTACCTGCGCTTTGTAAAAGGCGTTATTGACTCGAACGATTTACCATTGAATGTTTCACGCGAATTGCTGCAAGAGTCACGCGATGTCAAAGTCATACGCGAGGGCTCGACAAAGCGTGTGCTATCGATGTTAGAAGAACTGGCCAACGCCGAAGAGCAAGACCAAAAGGACAAATACGCAAAATTCTGGGCCGAATTTGGCCAAGTGTTTAAGGAAGGCATGGGCGAAGATACGGGCAACAAAGAGCGCTTAGCCAAGCTGCTGCGTTTTGCGTCAACCCATAACGACAGCGATGCGCAAACGGTATCGTTTGCTGACTACATCGGGCGCATGAAAGAAGGCCAAGATAAAATTTATTACGCAACTGGTGAAGCATATGCTGCGGCAAAAAATAGCCCACACCTTGAAATTTTCCGAAAAAAAGGGGTGGAAGTATTGCTGCTTACCGATCGAGTTGATGAATGGATGCTCTCGTTCCTACAAGACTTTGAAGGCAAAGAATTAGCCTCTGTTGCAAAAGGTGGCCTCGACCTCGGCAAGCTCGAAGACGAAACCGAGAAAAAGCAGCATGAGGAAACCGAAGTTCAGTATCAAGAGCTGGTCGAAAAAATGAAAACTGCTTTGGCGGATAAGGCAAAAGATGTGCGGATCACTTTCCGATTAACCGACTCACCCGCATGCTTGGTCGCCGACGAAAATGAGTTGTCAGGTAACTTGATGCGGATGTTGAAAGCAGCAGGGCAAAGTGCACCGGAATCAAAGCCTATTTTGGAAGTCAACCCAGATCACCCGTTGGTGCAGCGCTTGAAGTATGAGGATGGCAAATTTGCCGATTGGTCACATATTCTTTTCGACCAGGCATTGTTGGCTGAGGGCGGTGCATTGGCGGACCCTAGCGGATTTGTGCGCCGCTTGAATGAAATGCTGCTGGGAATGGCAAGCCGATAGTTAACTTGATTTTAGTAACCGCGGTCAGTCCGGTAAAAATCCGGTCCACCAAGCAATGCTTGATCTTGATTTTTTAGATGGCCGCAATTAGGCTGTGCATTCGCGTCGTCGCTGCCGTAGTGCAAGTATAACTTGCTCACGCCTTGTGGCCGGCATAAATCCGGCACTGGCCTACCAGCCTCGGCTTGCTTCAACACCGCCATGATCTGGCTGTCGGTAAATCGTGGTTTCTTCGCTGCAGAACCTCCTCATCTTGTTTCGAGAAAATTCTACCTCTGTAGACCGCTTTTTTGTGGGAAACCTACCACGCCAAATGGCCACCTCGTCGCGCAAATCACGCAGTTTCGTTCTTGCGTTCGGCACGATTGCAGATATCCTGCGTTAATGCAATCAGCTCAACGTTCGATACGCGTCCACGATAAACATCCGGTCCACCGAGTGATGCCTGCTCCTGATTTTTTAGATGGCCGCAAGTAGGCTGCGCATTCGCGTCGTTGCTGTCATAGTGCAAATGTAACTCTACCCATGCGTGAGCGTGGTCGGATTGTTCAGCTCCCTCAACAGCATGGCTGCCGACAATTTTTAGGGTATAGACATCCAAATAATCCGGCGTTGGTTTTTCAACCCCGAACACTGTGACCGGCGACAGCCGTTTTTTTTCAAAGGTCTTTTCAGTCAATATCTGCACTTGCTTATCTGCTACCAGGCGCTGGTAATGACTATACGTTGGGTAATTCAAAAAGCAATTGAGGGTTTGCGCACCACCCAGCAAGGCCGCTTCTGGCAGTAACTCGTCAGACCGAACGCGTAGCCCTTTTGCTCGTTCCTGCCATTGTTTTTCCAACGCAAAAATTTCCTGCTGTTGGCTTGCTTTTGCATCGGACTCCGGCGCTAAATTTTTAATATCCTGCATCGCGTGGCGCAGCACTTCCAAACGTTGCTCGATGTTTTCAGCGCACCGTTCAAGGCAATCGCAAGCGCAATAAACATATTTTTCAACCTTCGTTACGCTTTGCGGAAATTTTCCAGGGTTAGCCACTGCATCGCGCGCAGTCGTCAATTGATGCTCTGCATACGCTAAAGAATTGTCGTATAGATTTTTGACGTTATCGGCTGACTCGGACATTGCATCCACCACGACAAGCTGCGCGCGTTGCAGCATCGGCGCCGAATCGTTTGAAACGCCCGGTTGATTGGCCACTGCTTTAGCTTTGTGTTTTTCTTTGCGACGGCTGCGCGTTTTAACTTGGCTTGATGCTGTAAGCTGCTCGGCCAAGTTGAGGTTTTGATTGTCGCTTGTACCCAGCAATTTGAACTTTGACACGCCTACGGTTTGGGTAGCCGAGGTAGTTGGAGCTCTCGCAAGACTTGCAACATTTGGCTGCACTAATTCTTTATCGACTGCTTTAAAATATTTTTTCTTAAGGTGTTTTAGCCGTTCACGCTGCATCGGTGTAATCAGTTGGCTCTCAGACTGAAAGCTGAGCATCACGTTGGAATTAACGACCCGCAACTCGCCGCACCTTTCAGCGATGTTGCCGAGTAAATTTTTCAAGTCAATATGCTCTGCAAACTTCACCGAATCACGCGCTTCGACATGCGAAGCCATGCGCCGAAAATCAACTTCAAGGGTGTAGAACTGATCACCCAAACGATCTATTAGCGCGCAAAGAACTGGTCTATTTTCGGCCGCGCTAACGTATTGATATTCTTCTTCTTCATCAAATTTGTATTTGACGTTGGCAATCAAATGTGCCACTTTGTCTACCAAACCTGCTATTTGACTTTTGATTGGCTCCTCAAGCGCGTTACCGGTCTTTGCAATAAATACAAGTTGCGCATACATGCCATCAAACATCACATCTGCTTGATTGAGCATAGCTGTTTCAACTTTATTGGCTGCAAGGTATGACATTTTTTTATAAGTTGTCGGTAGCACCAAACGTTTGCCAAAGATAGACTTTGTGAGCTTGATGATGTCGACAACATCTTTGACGTCTTGCGAGAATTGAGTTGTTCTAGACTGTATCGTTTTATATTCTAGGAGCGCCTGCTTGAGGTGCGCCACAGAGGCTCTTCCTCTGCAACTCGCATGCCAGCCTTCGGAAAATTGGCCGATTGTTTCTCGCTGCACAGTTATCATCTTGGTAGCGCCTTCCAAATGTTTTGCTAAATTGCTGCGCATACGTGTTAACCCGATGTCAGTCAACATTTGAAGTTTTGACGCTGCCTTTGGCGTTAATTGATAGAAAACTTCAGCGCTATCTAATATTTTATAAAGTGATTGAAGCGCTTCAATATTTTTTTTGTACCATGCGCCGGTTCCTTCGGCTGGCAGTAACCATGGAATTTCTTTTTCGCTATCAACATGCGTCGTACCGTTTTTTTGTAGCAGCGTGACCTTGTTCTGCGTCGGAAGCTTTTCGGCAAAAGCGTTCGCTGCTTGACTAATCTTTTTTAACGTATCGAGCAATGCTGCATCACCAGGCAATTGAGCCACTCTTGCAAGCAGGCTAACTCCTGTGTCTATTTTTTTTGCAGCATTGACGATTAGCGCAGGGTCTTCGATTTCCTCGTAGTTTTTCGTGAGCGAAATAAAATTTTCAATATGCCCGGCAATCGTTTTTTCAACGAATTGTTCGGATTTTTTTGAAATATTTAAAAAGGAAGGGGGAATAGCGGCATCACAAGTCGAACCTGCAACGTCGACTGTTGCGACATCAGTTGGACCAGACCAGCGGTGCTTGGCTGCCGGAGAACGACTTGATGCATCTTTTTTAATTCGGCTCACGGGGCCAATCGGCAACAACATCGCAACGTTTGATGCGGCAGCCACTAAGGCGGCACTTTGTGGCGCGCTTACTTCTGGCTGAGCTGCTTGTGTTGGTCGAATCAAATTGTAAATGCGGGAAAACATGTCAGTTCTTATTTACTTTGTATTTTGACCGGACGCGCATCGTGTTTAAGCCTTCTCGACGTACCGGCAAACATCCCCGGTAACAGCAAGCAACTCCGCGTTAGGTATGATGCCCCGATAGATTTCAGGGCCACTCAGGGTGGCTTGTTCTTGTGTTTTAAGGTGGCCACACACCGGCGACGCATTGCGATCGTCGCTGTCGAAATGTAAATGCAGTTCTACCCACTCTGCCGGTGAGATGCTTTCATCTAGGTGCGTAGCAATCTGTGGCGCTGAAACTTTGATCCGATAGATATCCAAGTAATCAGGGGTCGGCTTTTCAAAACCCAATACTGTGACAGGTGAAAGACGCTTTTTTTCACACGTTTTTTCAGCAGTGATGTGGATGTTTTGATCGGCAACTAGTTTTCGGTAATGCTCATAAGTTGGATAAGCCAAAAAGCAGTTGACTCGCTGCGCACCACCTAGAAAATCCGCTTGGATATTGAACTCGTCAGACCGACTGCGTAGTTGGGTTGCTAGTACTTGCCACTTCTTTTCCAATGCAAGAACTTCTTGCTGCTGTTCGATATTTACATCGGACGCTGGTACATGAATTTCAATATCTTGCTTTGCATCGCGCAATATTTGTAATCGCTCTTCGATACTGCTGGCACCACGATCTAAACAGTCACCCGCATGAAAAACATGTTTCTTCACTTTCGCAACGCTGTGCGGAAATTTTCCGGGTTGCGCAACTTCATTACGTGTGTTCGTTAGCTGGCGCTCCGCGTACTTTAACGTTTCACTGTAAAGAACATCAGCCCTTTGTGCCTCTTCAGAAATTGCTTTTATAATAACCAGCTGCGCGCGTTCTAGCAACGCTCGTGAGTTGTCTACACCATAAGATATTTCAGATAAGGATTTTTTTTCCGATGCTTCCTTACGACGTCGGCGCTTCGCCTCACCACTTGCTTTTATCGATGTGCTTGTATCGTGCTTTTTTACCTCTACAAACACATCAGATTTCGTATCTACAGCAATGTGAGATTGAGAATTTTCTTCCTCAAATGGTTTGAAATATTTTTCCTTGAGCTCATTGGCACGTTGTAACTGCTCTGCTGTAATCGAATGTGATTCAGCCAAATAAGTCATCATTACATTGCAGTTAGCAGCTCGCAGTTCTCCACAACTCTCCGCCGTGTTGTATAGCAAATTAATTAAGTCACTACGCTGAGTAAATCTCGTTGGTGGTGATGCTTCAAGTTGGAATAAAAGACGGCGAAAGTCAACTTCAACGGTGTATAACTGCTCACTTAGACGTTCCATTAACACACATAAAGCCGGCTTATTTTGCTCAGCAGTAATAAACGCAACTTCGCTGGCATTAAATTTATACTCAGCGTTGGCTCGTACGTGTTCAACTTTATCAATCATCTTAAAAAACTCAGCTGCAACAGGCTCATTCATCGCTTTACCAGCCGTAGCAGTAAGCAAGAGCTGTCCACATTCGGCAGTAAAAATAGCTATTGCTCGGCCAAGTAACGCCAAATCACTTTGAGTGGTGGCAACGCGCTTTAGCAGCGCGGTTATTTCGGCATTGGCTGAACGATAAATAAACTTCTTTTTTACAAGTTTTACGACGTCAACGGAATCCACGATGCTTTTACCAAGATTAATTGTCGCAGCTCGTATATTTTTTTGTTCAGCGATCGCAGTCTGAAGTACCGTTGCTGATAGCTTGTTTCCTAATTTGGGCTTCCAACCTGCTACATCACTCGCAATGACTTGTTGTTGCAATTTAATGGCGCTACTTAATCCGACAAGGTGTCCCGCCAATACACTGCACAATCGCCATAATCCGAGATTGCTAACATCGGTGATTTTTGGCACAAACTGAGGCGGCAAATTAAACGTTAAGTTTTCGTCGTCTCGGATCTTATGTAGCGATTCGATCGCATCAACATTTTGTCTACACCAATCGGCCATGGCCTCGGTGAACGGTGCGTGGGTTGCGTTAATAAACCTTTTTTTGTCGTGTACAGGGAGCGTTTTGGCGAGGCAATCGCACGCGTTACTCACCTTTTTAACAGTCTCAAACAATTGATCGTCTTGCGGTGATTTTTTAACGCCTTTAAGTAATTTAACGCTTGTTCTAAGTCTTGCAGCCGCTGCGATAATTAATGGGTCATCATTACCGTCAGTATCGAATTTTTGAATCGCGTCGCAAAAATTCTTAAGGTGAGCTGATACTATTTTTTCTACAAACTCAACTGACTTTTCCGAAAAATTCATGATGGTAATCGTTGAATTACCCAGCCTGTCCGATGCTAGGGTGTCAGTGTTAGTCTCCGATTCTGCAGCTGCAATAGACCATCTAAGATTTGATGGGTCTGTGAGATTTGGTTGTCGATTATTTCTCTTGTTGAAGGGACTAGTAAGCGGCGCGGGCGACGTTGTGCGAGCTGGCCGCGCTTCAGCAATATTAGTGTGATCGGTGTCCGTGTCAGACCGAGCTGATGGCGTTGGCCAAATGTAATTCAAAATACTATAAAGCATGGCGATGTTGTGACGAAGCACATCGAAAAGTTATTAGTTTGCAAACTCTACTGGATAATTTTCTCATTAACGATTGTTCTGTATAAATATGAACCTTTTAGCGCCGACGCTGCTCCGGTAAAATGCACCATGCTCATCAAACGAAAATCGATCGAAGCGCAGGCCAATCACCGTACTGGCCCTGGCCGCAAACCGAAATTTGCCGCAGTCACCTTGTCTGAAATGAATGGCGTGAGGTTTTTACACTTTGGTACTGAGTGGGTACAAGGCGCGATGCGGCTACGCAAGCCCGATTGGCTGGAGCTAGAGTACGCACAACAAATGATGGCGTGGATGCTGTTTCGCGAGGCGCCTCGTCATATTGTGCAACTTGGCTTGGGCACGGGTGCGCTCACAAAGTTTTGTTATCGGCACTTTCCTAGTGCTCAAGTAACCGCAATCGAACTAAACCCTTCTGTCATCCAGATTTGTGCGTCCATGTTTAAATTGCCAGAAAACAATGAGCGATTGCAGGTATTGGAAATGGATGCCATGGATTTTGTCACGGCACCTGAAAACCATGGCAGCGTCGATATCTTGCAAGCTGATTTATACGATGCCACGGCGCGTGGCCCGGTACTCGATACGCCGCAATTTTATGCCGCTTGCGCTGAGACACTGACTGACAACGGCATTTTAGTGAGCAATCTGTTTGGAGATCATCCAAGTTATGTCAAAAATTTAAAAGCCATGCGGCACGCATTCGCCGAAGTCATTTGCCTGCCGGAAGTCCATGAAGGAAATGTCGTTGCCCTGGCATTTCAACAGCGCCAGACACTCGATTTTGCTGCCCTGCATGCACAAGCAGCGGTGATCACGCAGCAAACCAAATTGCCGACCAAGGCGTGGGTCAATGGCTTGAAGCTTTACTCAGCGCCAAGGTTGTCATGTTGATATTTGCGATCCGTTAACCCATCCAGGCAACCAATGTCTTCCGCTCCCACTAATAACATTCGCTCCAGCCACAAGTTACTCGACTTGCAGCAGATTTTTACGTGGTTGATGAAAGATGCTCTTTTATCGCCGGAAGATTTAAAAACGCAATATGGCCGGGCTTTAGAGATCCGCAAACATGCCAAGCCATTGATGCATCCGCTCCAGGCGGTTGCACAATGCCGGTTACAAACCACGGAATTGCCGCCTCGGCAAATGACGATCGAATGGTTATCGGAATGGATGGCAAAAAAAGTGGAGTTGCCGTTTTGCCGTATCGATCCGCTCAAGATTGATTTCACAAAAGTTGCCGACATCATGTCGTCGACCTATGCCCTGCGGTTTTCTATCCTGCCGGTGGATATCTCACCTACAGAGTTGGTGATTGCCACCGCCGACCCGTATGCTATTGACTGGATCGGCGAGATCGTCAAGGTTTCCCGCCGAGACGTGCGCCTGGTGATTGCCAACCCGCTCGATATTGCCCAATACACAGTACAATTTTTTGCCTTGGCAAAATCGATCAAGGGCGCGAACCGGTCCACTGGCCAGGACATTGCATTGCGTAATAATTTCGAGCAGCTAGTAGAGCTCGGAAAAAACAATCGCCAGGTTGATGCCAACGACCAGCACATTATCAATATCGTTGATTGGCTTTGGCAGTATGCTTTCGAGCAACGCGCTTCCGACATTCATCTGGAGCCAAAACGCGATGTCGGCGCAATTCGCTTTCGCATTGATGGCTTGCTGCACCAGGTGTATCAGGTGCCGGCGGTGGTGATGATTGCCATGACGGCACGCATCAAGCTTCTGGGCCGCATGGATGTGATTGAAAAACGCCGCCCGCTGGATGGCCGCATCAAGACGCGTACGGCGGGTGGCCAAGAGGTGGAATTACGACTCTCCACCCTGCCGACCGCCTTTGGTGAAAAACTCGTGATGCGTATTTTTGACCCGGAAGTTGTCGTTAAAACGCTGCCCGAGCTTGGCTTTCCTCCGGTTGATGCATTGCGTTGGGATGCGCTGACCAGTAAGCCGCATGGCATCATTCTCGTGACCGGGCCGACAGGCTCCGGCAAGACCACCACGCTCTACACCACCCTCAAGGCACTAGCCACATCCGAAGTCAATGTCTGCACCGTCGAAGATCCGATTGAAATGGTGGAGGCATCATTTAACCAGATGCAGGTGGCACATGGCATTGACTTGAGCTTTGCCGACGGCGTGCGGGCATTAATGCGGCAAGATCCGGACATCATCATGGTTGGTGAGATTCGTGATCTGGAGACGGCGGAAATGGCAGTCCAGGCGGCGCTCACCGGCCACCTTGTGCTCTCGACCCTACATACCAACGATGCCCCATCGGCAATCATGCGGCTGCTGGAGCTAGGTGTGCCCTATTACCTGTTGGAGTCGACGCTGGTAGGCATCATGGCGCAGCGCTTGGTACGCACGCTGTGCCGACATTGCAAGGCACCTGGCGGAGAAGTTAGCGACGAACTTTGGGAAACCCTGGCAGGCGGCTGGGATATTGCCAAGCCTGAAGTGATCTACCAACCGGTTGGCTGCGCAGAATGCCGACAGACCGGGTTCAGGGGTCGCACGGGGCTCTATGAATTACTGACCGTTTCACAACCGTTTTCAAAGATGATCCGCAACGACTGCGATATTCACGCGCTTCGGCGGCAAAGCCTGGCTGATGGCATGAAGCCGTTGCGTGTTGCCGGGGCCCTGAAGATTGTTGATGGCGTGACGACTGTGGAAGAAATTCTTAAGGTTACGGCTGCGCTGACCTGAACGGCACTTTACCTGTATCAGGGCACGTAGGAAGAAAATCTGCGCCTCTCCAAGGCGTTTGAAAACGTCAGAATGGAAGCTCGGAGATTATCTACCGGTATATGGGTAGTGTAGGTAATTCCTATCTAATCCGCCTTCCAAGCTTGGCGTCGACAGCTTGCTGAACGCTTGTCTAATTTTTGTGCGGCACCATAAAGAGGTGATTTTCTACACTTTTCAAAACTGTTGAATCTGTAGTTTTTCCCAAAATAGCTCGCAAAAATTCAGCTCGATTTTCAAATTTTATGGCACGAAATCCTCGTTTACGCACGTTACCAACCAACTTTATTAAGACAACCGGGTCTGATGTCTTGCCCAACAAGGCGTGCAAACCTTCCATCTGATTTTCAAACGGTACGTCACAAACTTTTGGTGCTAATGCTTTTAAAATTTCAGGATCCGTCGTCTTACCCAGGATTTTCCGCCAAGCACCGATCTCGTTTTCGGTAGTTGACAACTGTGTTGACAACTATTGGTTGCCAGCGCGATTCAGTTCGCCTGTATTTTGGTTGAACAATAAAACAACAGCAATAAAAATATTATTTCATGGAAACTTTTTGGGCAAATATTTTGTTAGGATTAAATGTCGGTTTAGGCCTACTTTTACACTCTTTAGATTCCAATATGACACTACCCGACAGCGGTGGCATGAAAGCTCCGATATTTACGCCAGTGCTTAAGGGTACGACATCGATTTGCTCAAAGTCTAAGAAATCCAGCGGTATAACGCAGTAATCCGGATCTCCAATATGTTTAACCACGTGAAGGGGGTCTAAGTCTACGCGGCGTCATTACGCCAATCATTGACATGCGCCTTTAACCAAATGAAAAACCATTAACGATGTGGGAGTGTTATGAATACTACTGAACCGCGCAGCTTTACTGTGAAAGCCCGTATATGGATAGGCTTTGCATTAGTTTTATCGATGATGATCATGCTCACTATCATCGGAATTAGTCAGGTCAACTCGATTTCAAAGGGATTAGCCGCTATTGGAGATGTAAATAGCGTCAAACAACGCTTTGCAATTAATTTTCGAGGCAGTGTGCACGACCGGGCCATTGCGTTACGCGACGTGATTTTGGTGCCATCTGAGGCAGAACTGCAGCCAGTTCTGGAAAAGATTACAAGTCTGACAGCAGATTATGAAAAATCTGCAGTGCCGCTAGACAAGATGTTTAGTGAGCGCAACGATATCAGTAGCGAAGAAAAACAGATCCTTGCCAGCATCAAGGAAATTGAAACCCGCACGCTTCCGATGATCAAAAAAGTTATCGAATTGCGCCAATCCGGTAATCTCGATCTAGCCAGGCAAATAATGTTGACCGAAGCGCGTCCGGCATTTGTAGAATGGCTGGGGCGCATCAACAAGCTTATCGATTTTGAGGAAGACTTGAACCGGCTTGCGTCTTCTGCAGCCCGCGGCACAGCAAGCGGTTTTCAAACTCTAATGATGATTATGTGCCTAGTTGCACTTGTCGTTGGTGGAGTCGTCGCATCCTTAATTACCCGCAGCATTTCGAAGGCACTTGGCGGTGAGCCGAGCAAAGCCAGTGCGATCGCTCGTAGTATTGCATCAGGCGACCTCAGCGTCATGATCCAAACCGATCCGCGCGATCAGACAAGCGTTTTGTCAGCAATGAAAGAAATGCGTGATAGTTTGGTGGGCATCGTGGGCAGGGTTCGCAGCACCACGGAATCAATTTCAGCCGGCTCATCAGAAATTGCATCGGGCAATCTTGATCTTTCAACGCGCACCGAGCAGCAAGCGTCGTCACTTGAAAAGACTGCGTCATCCATGGAGGAGCTGACCGCCACTGTTAAACAAAACGCTGACAATGCGAAGCAAGCCAATCAACTTGCTGTCAACGCATCGGACGTCGCCGTTAAGGGTGGGGAGGTCGTCGCACAAGTTGTCGATACGATGGGTTCGATCAACGATTCCGCCAAAAAGATCGTCGATATTATTGCAGTCATTGACGGGATCGCCTTCCAGACAAACATTCTTGCCTTGAATGCAGCAGTCGAAGCGGCCCGCGCTGGTGAACAAGGACGGGGTTTTGCCGTTGTCGCCAGTGAAGTACGCACTCTTGCACAACGTTCTGCGGCGGCGGCCAAGGAAATCAAGACATTAATAGGCGATTCGGTAGACAAAGTGGATGCAGGAAGCAAGCTTGTAGCCGAAGCAGGTACGACGATGGACGAAATTGTTGACAGCGTTAAACGGGTGACTAACATCATGGCCGAGATCATGGCGGCCAGCCAAGAGCAAAGCTTAGGTATCGAGCAAGTCAATCAAGCCATTAGCCAGATGGATCAAGTCACCCAGCAAAATGCAGCGCTGGTAGAGCAGGCAGCTGCTGCAGCGGAGTCCATGCAAGAACAAGCTGGGCAACTGGCGCAGACAGTAGCCATTTTTAAACTGGATAGCCACTCGTTGGCGTCACCTGCATCTGCTAAAGTCAAGCTTGCATAATTCCGAAACAGGACCAGGTACGACGCGGTGTTGCAATAAACGTCTCAATTTAAATTTTAACGTCTGATACTCAAAAAGACTACAGGGGGCAAGATTGTCACGGTTAGGTGCACTAACCTAGCCCCCGCCTTTTTTTACCAGCGTACGCTGGCGTTGTCGCTGTTGCTGTTTCTCTTGCGTATGCTGTTTATTCTGCTTTTGCTCGAACAGCGTCACCGCATCCGCTTTTGCCCGTTCTTCGGTGCATAGTTCCGGCGTATCGTCATGGAGACTGAAAAAATCTGCTGCCTGCGCATCGACAACCAATTTGATTGCTGCTTCGTCTTCAAGGTCATATAGCTCGGTTAGCAGGGTCGTGACTTCATCCAAAAATTCTTCGTACGTCATGGGTAACTTTCAAGTGTTAAGTTCTGTGGCTACGTGCTGTACGGGTTCCGGGCACATCGTCGCCAACATTGCCTGCACGGTGGGATAGCGCAAGCGGACGCCAAGCTCATTTTTCAACCGCGTGTTGCTCAAGCGGCGCGATTCCGACATGAACGACAGCAACATCGGTGAAACAGCCACTGCAAGTTCGGCGCGCGGTAGTCGCGGGGGCCGTTGCATGCCATGCGCGTCTGCTACGGCATCGAAGTATTGCGCCATTTTCATTTCGGAATCATCCACGGCATGATAAACCCTACCCGGTAGCCCCCGAAAAATAGCCAGCGCAATGATCATCGCCAGATCGTCGGCATGGATATGATTGGTATAAACATCCTCTTCGGCTAACAGTGCCGGCGAGCCATTTTGCAAGCGGGCCAGCGGCAAGCGGTCTTGCGCATAGATGCCGGGCACCCGCAAAATGACTACCCGGCTTCTAGTACGGCGTCCCCAAGCTCTTAACACCTGCTCGGCATCAACCCGGCGCCTTGCGCGCGGGTTGCGGGGCGCAACAGGCCGAGTCTCATCGATCCAGGCGCCGCCGCAGTCACCATAGACGCCACTGGTGCTGACATAAACCAGGCAGGCGCCATCCGGTAGAATACCTACCAAGCGGCGGGTGCGCAAATCGTGCAGGCCGTCAGCCTGTGGTGGGGCAAGGTGCACGATGATTTGTGCAAGCCGTGCCAATCGATGGAGCGTTGCACTATCGTCGAGGTTGGCAACCAAGGGGGTGGCGCCTGCGGCACGCAACTCGGCACAACGTACTGGCTGGCTGGTGACCGCAAACACACGAAAGTACTGCCGCACCAACGGTAGCAGGCGCATGCCGACGTCGCCACAGCCAAGGATCAAAAGGCGGGGCTTGCGCAAGCGGGGCGATGTAGTGTCTTTAGGTAGGGTTACATTCATTTCAGGATTGTATGACGTTTAAGGTAACAGTCCAGCCAAGCGGACGCGTATTCGAGTGTGATGCTGACGAGACGGTGCTGGCAGCCGGGCTGAGCGCTGGCATCGGATTGCCCTACGGTTGCAAGAACGGCGCGTGCAGCAGCTGCAAGGGTGTGGTGGTATCAGGCATGGTGGTGCATGGGCCGCATCAGGTCAAGGCGCTGCCAACAGCCGAGGAGGAAGCCGGTAAGGCATTGTTTTGCTGTGCGCGACCGCAATCCGACCTGGTGATCGAGGTGCGTGAAGTATTGGGGCTGGATGATTTTCCGGTACGTAAAATGCCTTCGCGCGTGGCGCGTATGGAACGTGTGGCCGATGATGTGATGGTGTTGTGGCTGCAACTGCCTGCTACGGAGAAGCTGCAATATCGGGCCGGCCAATATATAGAATTCATTCTCAAGGATGGCAGACGGCGCAGCTACAGTCTGGCGCACGCGCCGCATATCGACGAAATGGTCAGTTTGCACATCCGGCATATGCCGGGCGGCGTATTTACCGATCATGTTTTTACAGGAATGAAAGAGCGTGACATCTTGCGCTTCGAAGGCCCCTTGGGCAGTTTTTTTCTGCGTGAGGATAGCGAACTGCCGATCGTGCTGGTAGCTTCAGGCACTGGCTTTGCGCCGGTCAAGGCAATCATCGAACAGGCGGTTCAGTCCAAAAGCCAACGGCTAATGACGCTTTATTGGGGGGGCCGGCGCCCTCGAGATATTTATATGCAGGCGTTGTGCGATGAATGGCAACAGACCCTGCCAAATTTTAAGTTTGTGCCGGTAGTATCAAATGCTTTGCCTGAAGATGAGTGGCACGGACGCACGGGCTATGTGCATCTGGCTGTTATGGAAGATTACCCCGACCTGTCCGGCCATCAAGTCTATGCCTGTGGCGCTCCGGCCGTGGTGGACGCAGCCCAGCGCGATTTTGTGATGCAATGCCGTTTGCCGGAAGCAGAGTTTTTTGCTGACGCTTTTACTTCGCAGCGTGAAGCGCCCGGTACCTGATGAGGCCGGTTTGTTCATCCATTTATTTGTAACCTGACCAGGAATCACGTCATGGAATTTAATCAATTCGAAGTTGATGCACTGATGGTCATTACGAAGCGGCCACCGATTGTGTTCGCCGAAGGTGCAGGCATGTTCCTGACCGACCACACTGGCAAGCGCTATCTGGATTATTTGCAAGGCTGGGCAGTCAATTGCCTGGGCCATTCGCCGCAATGCATCACTGATGCATTGGTTACGCAATCCAAAAAGCTTTTGAACCCATCCCCGGCGTTCTACAACGCACCATCGATGAAGCTGGCATCGATGCTGACAGCAAACTCTTGTTTTGACCGGGTGTTTTTTGCCAACAGTGGTGCAGAAGCCAATGAGGGCGCCATCAAGCTGGCGCGCAAATACGGCCGGATGCATCCAAATGTGAAGGGCAACAACCGTTTTGAAATCATCACTTTCGACCATAGTTTCCATGGTCGCACATTGGCCACGATGTCAGCCTCCGGAAAACCGGGGTGGGACACCATGTATGCGCCGCAAGTCAGCGGCTTTCCAAAAGCGGTGCTAAACGATATCGCCAGTGTTGAAAGCTTGATCAGCGACACAACAATCGGCGTGATGCTCGAACCGGTGCAAGGTGAAGGTGGCGTAATACCGGCCACGCGGGAATTCATGCAGACGTTGCGCTTGCTCACTGCAGAGCGTGGCATTCTACTGATGGTTGATGAGGTGCAAAGTGGCATGGGACGGTGTGGCACCCTATTTGCCCATCAATTATTCGATGTAGAGCCTGACATCATGACACTTGGCAAAGGAATCGGCGGCGGCGTACCACTTGCTGCATTGCTCTGTCGGGAAGAGATTGCCTGCTTCGAGCCTGGCGACCAAGGTGGTACTTACAATGGCAATCCGCTGATGACCGCAGTTGGCGTGGCAGTCATGGAAGCGCTCACGGCGCCGGGATTTTTAGCAGAGGTTGTGGCAAAAGGGGCATACCTACGTGAGCAGTTGCTCAATCTGAGCCAGCAGCACGGTTTAGCAGGCGAACGTGGTGAAGGCTTGTTGCGTGCATTAAAACTTGGCCAAGACATTGGCCCAAAAATCGTTGAAACGGCGCGCGATTTGGCACCCATTGGGTTACTGCTTAATTCACCACGTCCAGACCTGCTGCGTTTTATGCCGGCACTGACTGTAACCGTTGCTGAAATTGACCAGATGATCGACCTGCTTTCCGGACTGCTACGCACACTTAAGCATTAACAATCAAACTTTTGAAAACGTGATCACTTGAAGCCTTTTACCTCACTATCAACCTGACTTGATAGCTGGTTTAGCAATAGATCGCGTTTTCCTGTGTCTTTGCTGCCAAGCACATCTTTTAATAGTGTGCTGTATTGCTCGGCTCGTGCAGGAGGAAGTTTTAACAAGTTAAGCCGCAGTTGTATAAATTTTTGATGCAGTGGTCTTGGAATTTCTGTGGTGACGCCTTTAAATTCCACAGTGGTAAATTTTTCAATATGATTGTCGACCTGAGCAGCCATTTGGTTGAGCAGCTGATCACGTTTTTTACTGTCGCTACCATTTACGATCTTGCTCAATAGTTCACGATAAGGCTGCGCAATTTCAGTCGGTAGTTTCAAAAGTTTATTGCGTAGCTGCAAGGAATTAAATTTTACCTCGTCCGGCGTTCGCATTTGCGTTGGCATCATCTTTCCCTGATGACCCACCTCGGCTGCCTTCCTCGGGGAAATAGAGGCTTGGCGAGCAGAAGTGAAATTTTTCTGGGCAGAGGGAGATGTGGCGAACGCCGCAACAGATTGTGCTGAAGATAGCGTTTCTTCCAGCGTTTGGGAATTATCGAGTGCTTTGGTGAGATGAGAAGGCAAAGCAGAACTTGCAGACGTTGCTACCGCGTTTTTTGTGGATTTATCTAAAATGCCAAAAGCGCGCAAACGATTCTTTAAGATATTTCTGACGGCTTCACTTCCCCTCGATGTCTTGTTCTGAGATGAGGGGGTGCTAGCCGGGGTATTAGATTGAGTACTTGTTGGCGATGTCGTATTTTTTGACGAAATTCGGCGTGGGATCATGGCATCACTTTCAAAACTTTTATTAACTAAGACGAGCCCGAAGCGTTTTGCTTACGGGATCTTGCATACGATAATTTAATCGTTTTAAAAATATACCGGTTTATTAATCCGAAATGTATTTCGTTGATACGTATTGAAAAAAATCTAAAAATCAATAATTGTAAATTCGCAAAGAAAGCGTTGCACGTATACAGCGCAACGCTTTTGCCTAAATATTTTAAAACTGCGCGTAAATCTGCAGTCGTCGTTTCTAGGCCGGACAATTATTTTTTCGGCATATACAAATCAGTTATTACACCCAAACCCATTTCGGCAGCAAACATCGGTGTCTCTGACAGCGTCGGGTGCGCATGAATGGTCAAAGCCAAATCTTCCAGATCGGCTCCCATTTCCATCGCCAATACCGTTTCCGCCAATAATTCGCCGGCATTAACGCCCACAATACCAGCGCCAATGATGCGTTTTGTGGCGGGATCCCATAGCAGCTTGGTAACACCGTCGTCGCGTCCCATTGCCAAGGCACGACCGCTAGCAGCCCACGGAAAATTTGCTTTGGCATAAGCAATGCCTTTAGCCTTGGCTTCAATTTCCGTCAGCCCCATCCAGGCGACTTCCGGATCCGTATAAGCAACCGAAGGAATTGTCATGGGATCGAACGCAACCTTGTGGCCGGCAATCACTTCAGCTGCAACTTTGGCTTCGTTGGTGGCTTTGTGCGCCAGCATCGGGTCACTACAGATATCACCAATGGCAAATATATGCGCCACATTGGTGCGCTGCTGTTTGTCGACTGCAATGAATCCACGCTCGCTGACGATTACACCGGCCTTCTCAGCTGCTAATTCCTTGCCGTTTGGCCGGCGGCCAACCGCCACCATGACCATATCGAACAGCTGTGGCGCAGGCGCGGCACCGCCCGATTCAGCGCTCTCGAAGGTTGCCATCAGGCCATCCTTCTGCGGTTCAAGCTTGGTAACCTTGGTTTTGAGATGGATTGCCGCATAGCGCGTCTCAATACGTTTTTGTAGCGGCTTGATGAGGTCTCGGTCGGCAGCAGGAATTAAACCATCGGCAAACTCCACCACGGTAATTTTTGTACCCAACGCGTCATATACGCACGCCATTTCAAGCCCGATGATGCCACCACCAATGACCAGCATGGATTGAGGAATTTGTCGTAGTTCCAGCGCACCGGTCGAATCGATTACCCGTGGATCGTCGTATGGAAAGCCGGGAATGCGTGCCACCGATGAACCGGCCGCAATAATTGCATGCTTGAAACCAACCACCTTAGCGCCTTCGGTAGTTTCTACCGTAAGCGTATTAGGGGAGACGAATTCTGCGCGCCCTACGACCACTTGCACCTTGCGAGCCTTGGCCAACCCACCCAAGCCACCGGTAAGCTTTTTAACGACGCCGTCTTTCCACCCGCGAAGCGTGTCCAGATCAATTTCAGGCGCTGCGTGCTTCACGCCGAAGTGCGACATTTCCTCTGCGTCGGTGATGACTCTCGCGGCATGCAGCAATGCCTTGGAAGGAATACAGCCCACATTCAGGCATACGCCACCCAGGTTCGGATAGCGTTCAACAAGCACGACCTGTTGCCCAAGATCGGCAGCGCGAAAGGCAGCGGTGTATCCGCCGGGGCCTGCGCCAATTACCAGGGTGTCGCATTCGATGTCGACTTTTCCGGTAAAGCTACCGGGCGCTGATGCGGAAGTCTGCGTTGGTGTCGGGTTTGGCGCTTGAGAAGGCGATGGTGATGCAGCAGGCGTTTCTTTAGTGGCAACTGAGTCGGCTGCCTCAAGTAGAAGCAGCAACGACCCCTCTGCTACCTTATCACCCACCTTAACCTTGAGCTCCTTGATCACACCCGCGTGGCTGGCAGGAATTTCCAGACTGGCTTTATCAGACTCTACAGTGATCAGTGATTGATCGACCTTAATCGTATCGCCGGCTTTAACCAGCAATTCAATAATTTCCACTTCCTTGAAATCGCCGATATCCGGGACTTTCACTTCAATCATGCTCATGTACTGCACTCCGTGGTGAGATTTCAAAACTGATGATCTGGAATGGTGCCGAGGAGCTTTTGTCGAATTCTGCACCCGCCTGCACGCCGATTTCGGCAATCGTACGGGCATTCAATGCACCGTCGTAAGCGGCATACATTGCGCCCAAGGCAAAATTCCGACCGCTGCCGATGCCCCAAAACCGCTCAAAACTAAAGACTTCACGGTAGGAATAGATACCAAAGATGCCGTCTGGATTTGCCACCAGCGACGTGATCTGGGACGATTCGTAGGGGTCGTCCTCATCTTCCTTGGTATTTAAAAAATACTGTTCCTTAAGTATCTGGTGCACCTTGGTGTAAGTCGAAAAGACTTCGTCCCTGGTACTAAGCCTGCACTCCTCCCCCATCTCGGTGAGCAGCTTGCGCATCACCGGAAAATGCGCAGCGGTACCGGCCAGCGTGATGTAGGAAGACCCCACCTGAAAAATTTTCTGGTTCGCTTCATAAGCGTTGGACAACCGGGTGTCGCCAAACGTCACCAGTGAATCGGCAGCGATGGCAATCTGGTTGTCCTTTCGAACAACAACGCAGGTAGTCATGCCTAGAGCATGATCTTGCGCATGTCGGCAAGCGCTTCGCCAAGATAGACGCAAAAGCGTGCGCCCATGGCACCATCGACAACCCGGTGATCATAAGACAGCGACATCGGCATCATCAGGCGCGGCTGAAATGCCTGGCCATCCCACACTGGCTTCATCAAGGCTTTTGACAGCCCTAGAATTGCCACTTCGGGTGCATTGATGATTGGTGTAAATGCCGTGCCACCGATGCCACCCAGCGATGAAATGGTAAAGCTTGCACCCTGCATATCGGCTGGCTTGAGCTTGCCCTCGCGGGCCAGTGCCGACAGCTCGCCCATTTCCTGCGCGATCTGTGCAATGCCCTTCTGGTCGGCGTTTTTAATGACCGGCACCACCAGGCCATTGGGCGTGTCGGCGGCAAAACCAATGTTGTAGAACTGCTTGAGAATCAGGTTTTCACCATTGCCATCAAGAGAGGCATTGAAAGCGGGGAATTTCTTCAGCGCAGCAACACAACACTTGATGACGAACGCCAGCATCGTCAGCTTTACGCCGGATTTAGCCATCGCAGCGTTGGAAGATTTGCGAAACTCTTCCAGCTCTGTCACGTCGGCTTCGTCGAATTGTGTGACATGCGGAATCATCACCCAATTACGATGCAGATTGGGGCCGCTGAGCTTCTTGATTCGCGAAAGCGGTTGCAACTCGGTCGGGCCAAATTTCGAGAAATCCAGGGATGGCCACGGCAAGAGGTCCAGGCCGATACCACCGTTGCCCTTGCCAGCAGCCTTGCCGGTAGGCGCTGATTGCGCACCCGATACGATTTGTTTGACGTAGTTTTGTACATCCTCGTGCGTGATGCGTCCTTTTACACCCGTACCGCTCACGCGGATTAAATCAATTCCCAATTCACGTGCGAACTTGCGAATCGATGGTGATGCATGTGCCACGACATTACCGGTGGTCTCCTTTGCACCAGCGCCGGCATCGATACCAACACTACCTGCCGCAGCAGCTGGTTCGCCTGTTGCGCCGGGTGCAAGGGGCCCATTGCCGCCGCCGTATCCTCCAGAGGTGGGGGCCGCCGCGCCGGTTGCCGGCTGCGACTCGATTAACGTCAGCGCCGGAGTGCCCGACGCAGTAGCAGCAGCTGCTTTAGGCGTAGCCGATGTAGGCGCGCTGGCAGTTACTGCATCAGATGAAGCAGGTTGCGCGTTGCTAGCATCACTAGCAGCTTCACCTTCCACCATCAGCAGCAAAGATCCTTCAGCAACCTTGTCGCCGACCTTGATCTTCAATTCCTTGACAACGCCCGCCTGCGTGGAGGGAATCTCCATGCTGGCCTTATCTGACTCCACCGTAATCAACGACTGATCAACCTTGATCGTGTCCCCGACCTTGACCAGCAGTTCAATTACTTCGACTTCTTTAAAATCGCCGATGTCCGGCACCTTGACTTCAACCATACTCATTGTTTGCTCCACTTGTGGCAAGGTGACCGTGTCACAACGTGACCGGATTAATTTTTTCTGGATTGATACCGTATTTTGCAATCGCATCCGACACCTGCGATGCCTTAACCAAGCCTTCTTCGGCTAACGCTTTCAAGGTAGCGATCACCACAAAATAGCGATCAACCTCAAAAAACTCACGCAGCTTGGTACGGCTGTCGGATCGTCCAAAACCATCCGTACCTAATACTTTGTAAGTGCGCTCACGTGGGATAAACGCTCGCACTTGTTCGGCGAATGTGCGCATGTAATCAGTCGACACCACGATTGGCCCGGTGGTGCCTTGCAAGGATTGGGTAATATGTGCAAGACGCGGTGCATCGCTCGGATGCAGCATGTTCCAGCGCTCGACATCCTGGCCATCGCGGGCCAGTAACGTAAATGACGGTGCAGACCACACGTCGGCTGCCACATTCCATTCGCTCTCCAGCAGTTGCGCAGCAGCGATCACTTCACGCAGGATCGTGCCTGAACCCATCAGCTGGGCCCGCAGTTTTGCCTTGCTCGTGCTGGGCTTGAGAAGATACAACCCTTTCAAAATATTGGCTTCCTGGCCCTCTTCCAAACCAGGATGGCTGTAGTTCTCGTTCATGAGGGTGATGTAGTAAAACACGTCTTCCTGTTGCTCGATCATGCGTTTCAAGCCGTCATGCATGATGACGGCAACTTCATGGCCGAACGTTGGATCGTAAGGTATGCAATTAGGTATGGTGGAAGCCAACACATGGCTATGCCCGTCCTCGTGCTGCAAACCCTCACCGTTGAGTGTCGTGCGCCCTGCGGTACCGCCCAACAGGAATCCCCGCGCACGCATATCGCCGGCAGCCCATGCCAGGTCGCCGATACGCTGCAGGCCGAACATGGAATAAAAGGTGTAGAACGGCACCATCACCCGGTTATTGCTGGAATAGGACGTCGCAGCGGCAATCCAGGAACTCATGGCGCCGGCTTCGTTAATGCCTTCCTGCAAAATCTGGCCGGCCTTGTCTTCACGGTAGTAACTTACCTGGTCTTTGTCAACCGGCTCGTAAAGCTGCCCTTGCTGGTTGAAAATGCCAATCTGGCGGAACAGCCCTTCCATGCCGAACGTACGCGCTTCATCGACGAGAATCGGCACGATCCTTGGGCCGAGGGTGGCATCGCGCAACAGAATAGATAACATGCGCACGTACGCCTGGGTCGTTGAGATTTCACGGCCTTCGGCAGTTGCATCCAATACAGCTTTGAAAGTCGATAGCGGCGGTATCGGCAATGTTTCTTCCGCTTGCTGACGCCGCTGCGGCAGATAACCACCAAGCGCCGCACGACGCTCGTGCAGGTACTTCATTTCGGCACAGTCTGGCGATGGCTTGAAAAACGGCACATCCAGCAGCTGGTCGTCCGGTATTGGAATGGCGAAGCGGTCACGCATCTCCCGTATCGCTTCGTCGTCAAGCTTTTTGGTCTGATGCGCCGTGTTACGCGCTTCACCCGATTTGCCCATACCAAAACCCTTGACGGTCTTTACCAGCAATACCGTAGGCTGATCAGTGCTTTCCTGCGCCACCTTGAAGGCTGCATAGATTTTGTGCGGATCATGGCCGCCCCGTGTCAGGCGCCAGATGTCGCCATCGGTCATGTTGGCAACCATCTCCAGCAGCTTGGGGTGTTTGCCGAAGAAATGCTTGCGAACAAAAGCACCATCCTTGGCCTTGTAGTTCTGGTATTCCCCATCGACGGTTTCCATCATGACGCGCTGCAGGATGCCTTCCTTGTCCTTGGCCAGCAATTCATCCCAACCCGGGCCCCAGATGACCTTCACCACATTCCAACCAGCGCCACGAAAATCGGATTCCAACTCCTGAATGATTTTGCCATTGCCTCGCACCGGGCCATCAAGCCGCTGCAAATTGCAGTTGACGATCATGACGAGGTTATTCAACCTTTCACGCCCGGCCATGCCGATTGCACCCATTGATTCAGGCTCATCCATCTCGCCATCGCCGCAAAAGACCCAGACCTTGCGGTTGTCTGTTTTTGCGATACCGCGTGCATGCAGATATTTCAGAAAACGCGCTTGGTAAATTGCCATCAAAGGGCCAAGGCCCATCGACACCGTCGGAAACTGCCAATAGTGCGGCATCAGTTTCGGATGAGGATAAGACGACAGGCCTTTACCATCGACTTCACGTCGGAAGTTGAGCATTTGCTCCTCGCTCAGCCGACCTTCCAAAAATGAGCGGGCATAAATGCCTGGGGAAGAGTGACCCTGGAGGTAAAGTAGGTCGCCACCATGTTCCTGCGTCGGCGCATGCCAAAAATGGTTGAATCCAATGCCGAGCATGTTCGCAAGCGAGGCGAAGCTGGAAATATGTCCTCCCAAATCACCTTCGGCACGATTAGTCTTGACGACCATCGCCATGGCATTCCAGCGCATCCATGAACGCAGGCGTTCTTCGATCTCAAGATTGCCTGGGCAATGCGCGCCGATGTCTGCAGGGATGGTATTGACGTAAGCAGTATTGCTGGAAAACGGTATCTGCGCACCCCGGCGTCGCGCCAGGTCAAGCATACGTTCCATCAAATAATGCGCACGCTCGGGGCCCTCTTTCTCAATGACCGCTTCCAGCGCATCAAGCCACTCTTGCGTTTCGGTGACATCGGGATCATTGGCTGCTTGTGCCATTACTTCATCAAGCTGGGCTGACATGGTGCATCTCCTGGGTTAGGTCTACTGGCTGCGCTCAGCTTACTTATCCGATTCAAAAATCAAGATATGTCGGCAGCTTTTGCAATAGCGAGGGTTGAAAAGCGAGCGCCTTGCATTCATGGTTGCAGCGGCTGGTTGCACGCTGTGCGCTTGGAATTTTGCAACCGGCAGCGTCAGTTGTGAGGTTTGGTAAAACCATTTGCGCCGAAATTTTAACAGTACCCGTCCACATCTTCCAAATGGCGACAGCTGATTTCATAATGCGACATTTTGTTGCAGAGCAGCGTGTTTACCGAGTGGCGATCCAGAGCGATGGATTGACAATTTCAACGGAATTTAGGGGAATTAAAGAAATTACATAAATCTGCTAATCTACCAATAAATGAATCCTATCGACAATCCTTTTGCACCCGGTGCCGGCACCCCCCCTCCCAAGCTAGCCGGCAGAGACTCGGTCCGTGATCAAATGACTTTGTGCATAAAGCGTTTGCAAAAAGGCCGCCCTGCCAAAAGCATTATGTTGGTCGGTCTGCGCGGTGTAGGAAAAACGGTGTTGTTAGACCAGATGATGAAAGATGCGATTGCCGACGGCGTTATTGCCATCCGAATCGAAGCCCCCGAAAATCGCTCACTTCCCGCAATTCTCGCGCCGCAATTACGCCTTGGCTTGCTTAAATTGAGCAAGGTCGAAGCGGCAAAAGACATCGCAGTGCGCGGCTTGCGTGCATTGGCTGGTTTTGCCGGAAAATTAAAAGCGACATACGGCGATATTGAGGTTGGCATCGATTACGAAAGCGAGCCTGGTCTGGCCGATAACGGCGATTTGGAGGGTGACCTGACGATGCTCCTGGAGCAGTTGGGCGCTGCTGCAGCAGCGGCTAGCGTCCTTGTCGTGATTTACATCGATGAATTGCAATACGTTAAAGAATTGCAAATGGCCGCTTTGATTTCGGCATTACACCGGTGCTCACAGCTCAAGCTGCCCTTGACCGTCGTCGGTGCTGGGCTGCCTCAACTGCGAGGTCGCATGGGCGAGGCAAAATCCTATGCCGAACGCCTATTTGATTTTCCTTACATCGGGCCGCTTTTGCCCCATGACGCACGCGATGCGATTGAAAAGCCAATCAATGATGAAGGTGCTCAAATTGAACCTGATGCCGCCGATCTGATTGTCGAACACACGCGTGGATACCCTTATTTTTTGCAAGAATGGGGGAAACACGCGTGGGATACCGCGCGAAAAAGCCCGATCACGGTGGCCGACGTCGAAGCGGCGTCTACCCAAACCGTCGCCGCCCTGGATGAGAGTTTTTTTCGGGTGCGTTTTGATCGGCTTACTCCAACGGAAAAATTATATTTACGGGCGATGGCGCAGCTTGGTCCGGGGCCTCACCGATCAGGTGACATCGCCGCAGTACTCAAGCGCGCAAGCACATCATTTGCGCCAATTCGCAGTAACCTGATTGCCAAAGGAATGATATGGAGCCCTACGCACGGCGATACGGCATTTACTGTTCCCTTGTTTGATGAGTTTATGAAACGCATCATTTCAAACGAGGATTGGATGAAAGCCGACGGCTGAGACTCGTTTTTACATTGAACATGACGAGGCTGCACTACCCCAAACCCAGCGCTTTATAATCAGGTTTTACTCGCTTATTAATTTCGACCATGCCTGCAAATTTGATCAGTGGTACCCAACTCTCGCAAAGCTTGCGTGGAGACATCGCAACCAGAGCCGCCGCTCTTTCTGCACGCGATTGTGAACCTGGGCTGGCGGTGGTGCTGGTAGGTGACGATCCGGCAAGCGAGGTCTACGTCCGCAATAAGGTACGCGCCTGCACAGACACAGGCATCCGTTCGGTGCTGGAAAAATATCCGGCTGCTTTGACGCAGGCAGCGCTTCTTGCACGTATCACCGCTTTAAACGACGACCCAACCATTCACGGCATTTTGGTGCAAATGCCTTTGCCAAAACATATCGACCCGCAGGCCGTCATTGCTGCAATTTCAACCCGTAAGGATGTGGACGGTTATTCTGTCATGAGTGCCGGTGAACTGTTGACTGGAATGCCCGGGTTTCGCCCTTGTACGCCTTATGGCTGCATGGCACTGATCAAAAGTACAGGCATCAATTTGGCGAGCAAGCACGCAGTGGTGATAGGCCGCAGCAACACCGTGGGCAAACCGATGGCCTTGCTGCTGTTGCAAGCCAATGCCACCGTTACCATTTGCCACAGTGGTACGCCGGATTTAAGCATCCATACGCGGCAGGCTGATATCGTGGTGGCAGCAGTAGGCCGACGTAATACGCTTCGCGCAGACATGATCAAACCAGGCGCAATCGTGATCGATGTCGGCATGAATCGCGATGAGGCCGGCAAGCTTTGCGGCGATGTCGATTTTGAAGAGGCAAGCAATGTTGCTGGTTGGATTACGCCGGTGCCGGGCGGTGTTGGGCCGATGACGATCACGATGCTGCTGATGAACACGATTGAAGCGGCGGAACGGACGCATGCTTGATCTTAATGCCTGATCTTTAATTAACAAGCTTTAATCTGTTTTTACCGTTGAAAGGCAAACCGCCAGATGACTATGCATAACAGTTCGCAACCAGCCCTAAATCCCTTGCTCGATTTTTACGACTTGCCGCGCTTCGATACAATTGCGCCTTCACACATCGGCAGCGCTATAAGCACCTTACTGGAAGAAAATCGTCTGACCGTGGCGCATCTGGAGGCATTGCAAGACAATGCGCAATGGGAAAACTTTGTCGAACCTCTTGAAGACTCGACCGAGCGCCTGGGCCGGGCATGGGGCGTAGTGGGTCATTTAAATGCAGTCGTCGACACACCTGAACTACGTGCTGCTTATAATGAAAACCTGCCGAAAGTTACGCAATTTTGGACCGCACTCGGCCAGAATTTGAAGCTTTACGCACAGTACAAGGCATTAAAAGAAAGCGCGCAATTTACCAAGATGCCGGCTGTACGCCAACGTATCGTTGGCAATGCATTACGAGATTTCCGCCTGGGCGGCGCCGAACTTTCCGACGGCCAAAAAAATCGGTTCGCAGAAATACAGGCGCAACAGGCAGCACTGTCGACGCGTTTTTCAGAAAACGTGCTTGATGCCACGAACGCTTACGAATTACTTGTGGATGATCCGGCTCGTCTAGCCGGCTTGCCCGACGATGTGAAAGCCGCTGCCCACGCCGCAGCAGAAAAAGAAGGTAAGCCGGGCTATAAATTTACCCTGCACTACCCTTCTTATTCTCCTGTGTTGCAATACGCAGAAGACCGCGCGCTGCGCGAAACGATCTACCGCGCCAGTACCACCAAGGCTTCGGAATTGGGTAGCAATCCCGAGTGGGACAACACCGCCAATATTGGCGCGATCCTAAAGCTGCGCCAAGAAGAAGCAAAACTTCTTGGCTATCGAAATTTTGCCGAGGTGTCGCTGGTTCCCAAAATGGCGGAAACACCCGGCCAAGTCATTGAATTTCTGCATGACCTGGCCCGTCGTGCACGTCCGCATGCCGAAAAAGACCTTGCAGAGCTGCGTGCATTCGCCGCTAAAGAGCTGGGTCTCGCTTCGCTACAGTCGTGGGATGCAAGCTACGCTTCGGAAAAGCTGCGCCAGCAACGTTATGCATTCTCAGAAAACGAAGTAAAGCAGTATTTTCCTCAGCCAAAAGTTGCCGCAGGGCTGTTTAGACTGATCGAACAGCTGTTCGCCCTAAAAATCAAGCCAGACCATGCACCGGTCTGGCATCCGGACGTTCAATTTTTTCGTATCGAACGTGAGGGCTTGCTAATTGGCCAGTTTTATCTAGACCTCTACGCCCGCGTCGGCAAGCGGGGTGGCGCATGGATGGACGATGCACGTGGGCGGCGATTGCGTGCCGACCAGTTGCAAACCCCTATTGCCTATCTAACTTGCAATTTTACGGCGCCAGCGGTCGTCAACGGTATGACTCAGCCGGCTTTACTGACCCATGATGACGTGATTACCCTGTTCCACGAATTCGGCCACGGTTTGCATCACATGCTGACGCAGGTTGAAGAGTTGGCAGTGTCGGGTATCTCGGGCGTTGAATGGGATGCCGTAGAGCTGCCTTCGCAGTTCATGGAAAATTTTTGCTGGGAATGGGATGTAGTGCAGCAAATGAGTGCCCATGTTGAAACCGGCGAGCCACTGCCACGTGCATTGTTTGACAAGATGATTGCGGCGAAAAATTTTCAGTCCGGCCTACAAACGCTGCGACAAGTCGAATTCTCGCTATTCGACATGCACCTTCATGATGATTTCACAGCATCCGCGGGCAAATCAGTGCAGGAATTAATCGACAGTGTTCGTCGTGAAGTTGCTGTTTTGACGCCGCCCCCCTTTAACCGATTTCAACACTCGTTTAGCCATATCTTCGCCGGGGGTTATGCTGCTGGTTACTACAGTTATAAATGGGCCGAAGTGTTGTCGGCTGATGCCTACGGCGCGTTTGAGGAAGCTGCCGCTGCAAAAGATGATGCCGGTGCTGTAGCTGCTGGCAAGCGCTTTTTAACCGAAGTGCTGGCGGTAGGAGGATCGCGCCCGGCGATCGAATCTTTCAAGGCGTTTCGTGGACGCGAACCAACCATTGATGCGCTATTGCGCCACAGTGGGATGACAGCGTGATGCGTTTTGTTCAATAGCTTGCCTAAACCGGAGGAAAACATCATGCAACCGAATGTGCAGAAAACCTTAGGATTAACGTTGGCAATTTTGTTGTGCGGCACAGGCATCGCGCAAGCCCAGATATTTAAATGGGTAAGTAGTGACGGCAAAGTGCATTACGGCGATCGCCCCGCTGCGCCGCCTCTCGTTGCAGAAAAGAAAGGGTTGGCAGGTAACGTAGTCGATAGCAATGATTTGCCGTTTGCCCTTGGCGAAGCCAAGAAAAACGCGCCAGTCGCGCTCTACACCACGCAAAAATGCGCTGCCTGCGACGAAGGCCGAAAGCTGCTTTCTTCACGTGGCATTCCTTTTTCTGAAATAACGGTAACAACCAGTGCGGATATTGCCACGTTAGGCGGCAAAGAAGCTGAGTTGCCGCAGCTAACAATTGGTGCTGCTAAACTTAGCGGGCTCGATAGTGCCGCTTGGCAGTCGCGACTGAGCTCGGCAGGCTATCCCGAGTCCAGCCAGTTGCCAAAAACGTACCGCAATCCACCGCCGGTTGCTGCCAGCCCGGCAGCCACGCCAGGTACTGCTGTGGAGGGGGCAAGTGTCTCGCCAGGTACAAAGCCGGCCAGGGCCGCGCCCGCATCACAATCCGAGACAACGCTACCTGGTCTACGGTTTTAATGACCCGCATTGATTTCCATAGCAATGTCAGCGACCGAATAGCCTACGCATGCAGGCTCACGCGCAAAGCCAGGGGCGCTAATTGCCGTATTGTGTTGCTCGTCAGGGATGACGAACAACTTGCCACACTTGACGAAGCATTATGGAAATTTTCTGAATTTGATTTCTTACCGCATGTGCCAGCACAAGATCGGCTCGCTGCACGCACACCCATTGTGTTGGCAGATAAGGCATGCATCGATCTGCCGCATCACGAGGTATTAATCAACCTCTCAAATGAAACGCCCACGAATTTTGCTCGTTTCGAGCGGTTATTCGAAATCATTTCCACCGAGGAAGTCGACAAGCTTGCGGCACGGGAACGCTATGTTTTTTACAAGCAGCGCGGCTATCTCTTGACACACTACGACGCCGAGAATGCCTGACTCGACAGCGCATCAAACCCGGCTTTAAGACCATCATCCCCTGCCCCTTAGCAAGCAACTTGTAAGGAGCCAGAAAACATTTTGGCTTTTAAAAAACAAAATATAATCGTATCTATTTTGTTTTTTAAATGTTTCGACTGTTTTTTTGATCTTAAATAAAAAAATTTTTATCTTGATTGACTGCCTAAGCCATCAAAAATTTTCTACAATCTAGAGGTCGGTAGGCGTTACTGTGGGTGCTCTTTCAAGCGTCCTGGCATTCAATCAACTGCGGAGATTTTCATGAAAGTCATAGTTCTTGGCGCTGGCATCGTTGGTACGGCTTCTGCCTGGTTTTTACATAAGGCAGGCCACGAAGTAACTGTTCTTGAACGCCAGCCTGGTGCAGCCCAGGAAACCAGCTTCGCCAATGGTTGCCAGATCTCCGTTTCCCACGCAGAGCCTTGGGCTAACCCGGCAGCGCCGATGAAAGTATTAAAGTGGCTGGGCAAAGAAGATGCTCCCCTACTCTATCGATTCCGCCCGGAATGGTTGCAATGGCGATGGGGCATGCATTTTTTGCGCGAATGCACGCCGGCACGTACTGCAAACAACATCCGTCAGATTGTGGCGATTGCTGAATACAGTCGCCAGACTTTACAGTCGGTTCGTGCAGAAACAGGCGTTGACTACGATTGTCTGACGCGCGGCATCCTGCATTTTTACACTGACCAGAAAGAATTTGAAGAGTCATTGCCAGCAGCTAAACTCATGCGGGAACTAGGTTGCCCCCGTGATTCGATCGATGCTGATGCAGTAGTAAAAATTGAACCGGCTTTAGCCCGCATCCGCAATAAGATCGTCGGCGGCGACTTTACTGCTACCGACGAATCGGGCGACGTATTCAAATTTACGTCGGGTTTAGCGGATAAGGCAGCGCAAGCTGGCGTTGATTACCAATACAACACAACGGTTACGCGTTTGCTGACGGAGGGCACGGGTGCAGGGGCAAAAATTACGGGAGTCGAAATCATTGACCAACAGGGCCGGCATCGCGTGATGCAAGCTGATGCTTTTGTATTGGCGATGGGAAGCTTTTCAGTGCCACTCGTTAAGCCGCTCGGTATCGACCTCATGATTTACCCTGGCAAAGGCTATTCGGCGACTTACCCGATCATCAATGGTGCAGAGGCACCAACCGTCTCGCTGACCGACGACGGCCATAAACTGGTGGTATCACGCTTGGGGGATCGGCTACGTGTTGCAGGCACCTGTGAACTTAACGGCTACACCCGTGAACTTAACATGACGCGTTGCGAAGCGATCACCCATCGCACCCGTGAGCTTTTTCCAGATGCATGTGACTACACCAACCCCATCTACTGGAGTGGCCTACGGCCTTTAACGCCATCAAACGTGCCCTACATCGGAAAAACCCGTATCCAAAACCTTTTTCTCAACACCGGGCATGGCACACTTGGTTGGACGATGGGCTGCGGCTCGGGCCGTGCAATTGCCGACATCATCTCCGGTCGAATTCCAGAAGTCGATTTTGCCTTTACCGGTATGTCACGTCGCCCTGACCAACATCTGGCTCTGCCGCTACCAGCCTGAACATTCACCTGAAAATCGTTACACCTTCCCGGCACGTACTTCAACGACCGGGAGTTTTTCGTCGAATGTGATTTTGGTGTCAAATTTTGCCCTCTTCATTGGAAAACGAGATTGAAAGTGCCGGACGTTGCCCGAGCCCGAAATGACGCGACGCACGAATTGATAATACGCATCCATATCGATAACGTGTACTACTAGAAAATAATCGTAATCCCCTGATACGAAGTAGCACTGCATTACCTCAGACTCCTTACCCATGCGTGCTTCAAATTCCTGCATGTGCGCATCGGACTGGTTTGTCAACGACACTTCCAGAAAAGCCAGCATTCCATAACCCAGTGCGAATGGGTCAACCAAGGCCACGTCCCCGACCATAATGCCAGCAGCGCGTAGAGCGCGTATGCGCCGCAAGCAGGTGGGTTGTGAAATATGCGTTTTTGCCGCCAATACGCGGTTCGGTGTCTGATTATCTTTCTGGAGCAGATTCAGCAGTTTGCGATCCACCTTGTCGAGCGTATGGGTTTTGTTGGACATAGAAAAGGAGCGGATGGAGAAACAGCCAAGAAGATTAACAATAAAGGTACTCGATGACCAAGCTAAATTAAGTCACGACAATTCCCCTTAAAAATCCGAATAAAGAATCAACAAACTACAAACAAATTGCTTTGTTTCCTGTTTTAAGTGTTGTAACGTCTTGCTGCCGAAATAGATTTACTCGTCAAGTAATGCAGGGTACTCGTAGTTTTACAATCTTTAGGAGAAAATTCATGCCGTTCAATACCAGACTTATTCCACTCACAGGCGCAATCATCCTCGCATTTTCCGCAAATGCTTTAGCGCAGGAGCAAATCGTACGTATTGGTCACGTCGGCCCCATATCTGGCGCAATTGCGCATCTGGGTAAGGATAATGAAAACGGTGCGCGTATGGCAATTGATGAATTGAACGCAAAAGGCGTTAGCATCGGTGGCAAAAAAGTGAAATTTGAATTGCTGGCTGAGGATGATGCATCCGACCCAAAACAAGGCACGGCCGCCGCTCAAAAACTAGTCGATGCAAAAGTTAGTGGCGTAATCGGCCATTTAAACTCTGGCACGACAATTCCCGCATCAAAGATTTATCACGATGCCGGCATACCGCAAATCTCACCTGCTTCGACCAACCCGAAATACACACTCCAAGGTTTTAAAACCGCATTCCGTGTTGTGGCAAACGATTCGCAGCTCGGTAGCGCACTCGGCAAATACGCCGTCCAAAACAGCAAGGCAAAAAACATTGCGGTGATTGATGACCGCACGGCTTACGGTCAAGGTGTTGCCGAAGAATTTACCAAGGGCGCAAAAAAGAGTGGCAACGTCAATATCGTGGCACAAGAGTACACGACCGACAAGGCAACAGATTTCAGCGCCATCCTGACAAAAATCAAGAGCAAAAATCCGGACATCGTTTTCTTTGGCGGCATGGATGCGGTTGGTGGACCTATGCTGCGGCAGATGAAGCAATTAGGGCTGAATGCTAAATTCATGGGCGGCGACGGCATCTGTACCGAAGCGCTGGCAACCCTATCGGGCGACGGCATGGGCGACAACCAAGTAGTGTGCGCCGAGGCAGGTGGCGTCGAGGAAGCGCAAAAGAAAGGCATGGATGATTTCCGCGCAGCCTATAAAAAGAAATTTAATTCAGACGTTCAACTCTACTCACCATACGTCTACGATGCTGTAATGACCATGGCGGCGGCAATGATCAAGGCAGGGTCATCCGAGCCAGCGAAATACCTCCCGGCATTGGCAAAGATCCAGCATAAAGGGGTAACTGGCAACATTGCGTTTGACGAGCGGGGCGATGTTAAGGATGGGACACTGACTTTGTATACTTATAAAGGTGGCAAGCGGACGTTGTTGGCGGTAATGAAATAAAAATTTAGCCAAAAGATCAATTTTTCGGTGAGTTATAAAAAAAGCATCGCGCTAGAAATAACGCGATGCTTTTTTGTTGATTGCCAAAAAATATTTTTAAACCAATTTACACATTGATCAAACCGTTTGCGACGATGCGCTTGGAGTTGCGGTTGACTGAGATGACTCTGCAACAGGCCCTGCAGCTTGAGGATTCATTTGCTCGCCGCCATTGCCACGCTGCGTCGCAGCTGGCCCAGCTCGTTGTGCGTCGAGTACTGCGAAACGATCAAGTTGTCTTTTCTCGGCATTCACTAATTCATTGAAATTAACAGACGGGCCTCCCAACATACGAAGAAGTTTATCTAGCTTAGATTCTTTCTCCTTATCCTTCTTATCCTTCTTGTCTTTTTCATCCTTATCTTTTTTGTCTTTCGCATCTTTGTCATCTTTCTTGGCTAGGTTTTTCGCTGCATCACCAGCCTCATCTTTTGTTTCTTTCTTAGCGGTTTGCGTCACTGCAGCCTCAGCCCCCTCCGTACCAGCCTTAGTCGATGTTTTGCTGGAAGTCACTGCCGCTACTTTTACTGCAACATCGTCAGCAGCTCTGGTACCAGCATTAACACCAGCATTAACAGCAACATCAGTGGCAGTGTTGGTGGCTATACCTACAGCTGTAGAAGCAACGTTGTCGACCGATGCAGTTGCGGCCATAGCAACACCTTTGGTGATGCCAGCTTGTGCACCTTTCGCCACTACTGCACCTGCACCTGGAACCAACGCGCCGAGGGCAGCCCCTGCAATACCCATTCCCATTTTTGCTAATGCGATTGCTTTATCTTTACCATCAACAACAATAGCTTTGACAACGTCAATAGCGCCTGCCGCTGCCTCTGCAGCAATTGAAAGCACCGCTGCAAATGGTTTTAAGATCGGTATGGCACCCAAAAAACTTAGTCCAATCGCTACCACATGTAAAGCACCGGCTGCGATTTCCATCAACTTACCGCCTATTTTCTTGAGGCCGTCTATGACATCTCCCCCCTTCTTTTTCTTCATATCGGGGTCGTCCAGAGCACCGGCTTGCATGTCTTCTGCGGCTTTTATTTGCTCTGGGGTAGTCGGTTTGGTGGCGGGAGGCAAATCAGGCTGTTGCATGCCTCGGGTTTTTGACTTGGCGAGAAAGACGTCAAGATCTTTTATGCCGATCTTGCCATCGTCTGCAGTCCGCTTTGTTTTATTAAAATGATGCCCGTTCGCCGCATTATCGAGCATGCCAAAAAGCTGCGGATCATTTAACAATTGCCCAGCCGCTTTGCGGATTGCGGCAACCTCCTCCGGAGCCATGTCTGCAGGCAAAGGCGTTTCACCGTTCGCCATAGCAGTCAAGCTTTCACGCGTCGTAGCTTTGTTTAAAAACACGTCGCGGTGTTTGTCAAGAGTGTTAATAGTTTCGTTTTGCTCAGGCTTGAGGTAGACATGACGATTGACATTATCAAGGAAGCTCGAGCGCTTTACGCGGCCGTCGCTTGAAGGGTTGCCGTTGTCATCCTGGGTCATTTTGGCCCACGAGTCAGGGTGGTCGAGCATAAACTTAGCAGCAGCAATAACTTGCGGCGGCATTTTCTTACCCCCATGCGTTCCTTGAACAATCGCTTCCAGCTCTGCGCGTCCGAGATTTTTCGGCAAACTGTCGGAATACAAGTACATCTCTTGCAAAGCATCATTTTCCGTCATTCGACGGGGTTGAACAGCTGCTGCCGGATCCTTGGCAGGAGGCTTGTCAGATGGAATGTAGTATTCGACATATCCTGCCGCCTTTTTTTCATTGTAGGCAACGATTTGTGGATTCCGACTCAACCGGTCGATATCTTTATTGCCAAATTTGCTATCGGCATGATCCCAACGCGACTTGCCATTCGTATGATCCAGCATGAGCGACAAAGCCGGGTCGTTTTTCAAAAGAGTAAGCGCTGATTTCAAATCAGGTGGCGTCTTGGGATCGTTGATCATGCGATCCAAATCGCCCCTTTTGAAAACCTTTAATGCACCGCGATGCCGCTGGAACGTTGCAACTGCTTCCAATTGCTTGTCAGTCAATGTCGGTAACTCCTTGCTGTAAAGCGCACCATGCAATTGTTGAAGTGCTGCTTTCAATTCCGGCGGCGTAGCGGGGTCATTCATCTGTTTTTCCAGCGCCGCTTGCTTTGCTTTAACATCTTTTTTATTAGCAGGTAAAAAAGTATTTAGCTCGTTGTTTATCGCCTCATCTGTCATTCGAGGCGCAGAAGGCGTCGTTGTAGTAGCTGGTGCCGCAGTTTGTGCAGTAGCTGCTGGTTCCTGGGTGGCTGGTGTGGCTGGTGTGGCTGGTGTGGCTGGTGTGGCTGGTGT